>Ga0247813_10000113_pt1 | contig 102684 bp, 99 predicted proteins | sample UWRJL169409C1_FD_180719 | JGI IMG/M metagenome (GOLD analysis project Ga0247813, IMG submission 180719) | Plant litter microbial communities from Arlington Agricultural Research Station in Wisconsin, United States - UWRJ-L169-409C-1 | ecosystem: Environmental > Terrestrial > Plant litter >...
ACCGCTGGCTCCTCAAGGTGGCGGTGTTCGCGATCCCGCTGCCTTGGATTGCCGCGGAGTGTGGCTGGATCGTGGCCGAGGTCGGCCGCCAGCCCTGGGTGATCGAGGGCGTGCTGCCCACGGCCGTGGCCGTCTCCAGCCTGGGTGCAGCCACGCTGCTCATCACCATCGCGGGCTTTGCGCTCATCTACACCGTGCTGCTCGTCATCGAGATGAAGCTGATGCTCAAGGCGATCCGCAAGGGTCCCGAAGACCATGCGGTGCCACCGCCCGCGGCCTACCGCGCCGCTTCCGCCCCCGAACTGCGCCTGGCAGCCGAATGACCTGGAGCACGACATGATCCTTCACGACCTCCTCAACTACGAAACCCTGCGCCTCATCTGGTGGCTGCTGCTCGGCGTGCTGCTGATCGGCTTCGCCGTGACCGACGGCTTCGACCTGGGCACCGGCATCCTGTTGCCGCTGGCAGGGCGCAACGACCTGGAGCGCCGCGTCATCATCAACAGCATCGGCCCGGTCTGGGAAGGCAACCAGGTCTGGCTGATCCTGGGCGGCGGCGCCATCTTCGCGGCCTGGCCGCAGCTGTATGCGGTGTCGTTCTCCGGCTTCTACCTGGCGATGTTCGCCATCCTGGTGGCGCTCATCCTGCGGCCCGTGGCCTTCAAGTTCCGCAGCAAGCGCGAAGACCCGAAGTGGCGCGCCCGCTGGGACGCAGTGCTCTTCATCGGTGGCTTCGTGCCGGCGCTGATCTTCGGCGTGGCCATCGGCAACGTGCTGCAAGGCGTGCCTTTTCGCTTTTCGCCGGACATGCACATCTTCTACGACGGCACCTTCTTCGGTCTGCTGAATCCGTTCGCCTTGCTGTGCGGGCTGGTGTCGGTCGCCATGCTGGTGATGCACGGCGCGGCCTGGTTGCAGCTGAAGACGCATGGTCCCGTGGCCGACCGCGCGCGCCGCTATGGCAGCGTGGCTGCCCTGGCGACCGTGGTGCTGTACGTGCTGGCCGGCTGTGCGATGTGGCGCTGGGTGGACGGTTACCAGGTGACGAGCATGCAGCCCTTGGACGGCCCTTCGAATCCGCTGCTCAAGACCGCGGTGGTGCAGCAGGGCGCCTGGTTCGCCAACTACCTGGCACACCGCTGGCTGTGGGCGGCGCCCGCGATGGGCCTGGCCGGCGCGCTGGTCGCTCTGGCGGGCCTGCAGTCGCGCCGCGAGGTGCTCACCGTCCTTGCCAGCGCGCTGTCGATCGCCGGCGTCATCCTGAGCGTGGGCGCGTCGATGTTCCCGTTCATCCTGCCGTCGTCGATCGATCCGCGCGCCAGCCTGACGGTGTGGGACTCGTCGTCGAGCCACCTCACGCTGTTCATCATGCTGGTGGTGACGGTGATCTTCATCCCGCTCATCGTGGCCTACACGAGCTGGGTCTATCACGTGCTGTGGGGCAAGGTCGACGTCGACGCCATCCGCGACGAACGCGGCCACGCGTACTGACCCATCGACCCCCTCAACGAAACAAGAAAGGAATCGACCATGTGGTACTTCGCCTGGATCCTCGGGCTGCCGCTGGCAGCCACCTTCGCCGTGCTCAATGCAATGTGGTACGAGCTGATGGAAGACGACGCCATTCGCCACGACAAGCTGGACAAGCCCTGATGTGGCGTTGTTTCGGCTCGCCGGCGTATCGCTGCTGATGCGTTGAGTCGGGGCCGAGGGCGGCGGGTAGCCCCTTCCGCTCATGTCCCCCGGCCTACGGCCTCCTCCTTGACTTCGCTGCAGGGGCTACCCACCGCCCTCGGCCCTGGATACGTTGGTTGTTGACGAGGGGATGCGCACTTGTGGGCCTTGTTAGTGCTGTTCCTTTCGATGCTCCCGGCGCATGCGATCGCCCAGCGGCATGCTGCAGTTGAATGCATACTGCGCGGCGATCTCGTTCAGACCAACTCAGGCCATCAGCATGTATCGAATCAATCAGATCTCCAACCGCATTACGAAGATCAAGAACGTCCGCTTCGGCGACCTGAACTTGCGCGAGCGCGAACACCTTCAGGAATGGCTTGCAAACCAGGCTGACGCGCTGGGCGAGGAATTGCTGATCTGCGCCAAGGAATTCAATGGTTTCGATGACACGAAGGAGCGTCTCGATCTGCTGGCCATCGATAAAAACGGTGCGTTGGTCATCATCGAAAACAAACTCGACGACTCAGGTAAGGATGTCGTGTGGCAGTCGCTCAAGTACGCGTCTTACTGCTCCACGTTGTCGAAAACCAGCATCGCAGAGATCTATCAAAAATATCTCGACAAAGAGAAGCCTGGCCAGGACGCGAAGGCGCTGATCTGCGAGTTTCTTCAAGAAGAGACCTTCGATGAAGTCGTGCTAAATCCCGGCAACGACCAACGAATCATTATGGTGGCGGCACAGTTCCGAAAGGAAGTGACGTCGACCGTTCTGTGGCTTCTCAAGCATCGGATCTTCCTGAAGTGCTTCAAGGCCACGCCCTTTCAGGATGGCAACGACTTGTTCCTCACGATCGAACAAGTGATCCCGCTTCCCGAGGCTGAGGAGTTGATGATCGGGATATCCCAGAAAGAGGTTGAGGAACAGGACGTTGAACGGGGCAACGCCAAGGTGCAGGCGTTCAGAGTGGACTTTTGGCATCAGGCGCTGAAGGCATTGAAGGATGCTGGCGTGCGGCGGTACCTGACAGTCAGTCCGATGAGGGACAACTGGCTATACGCGCGTTGCGGGGTTCGTGGCGTGCGCTATGGAATGGTTTTCACGAAAGACGAAGCGCGGGTGGAATTTGGCTTGGCGACTGATTCCAAGGAGAACAACAAGGTGCTGTTTGACTTGTTGTTTAAGCAGCGTGAGACGTTGAACGCGACGTTCGGCGCTGAACTCAACTGGCGTCGAATGGAGGACAAGAAATCATCCCTCATTGAGTTTTCGAAGGAATTTGACGGCCGTAACCGCGCGCACTGGCCCTCGATGATCGCTTGGTTGGTAGAGCACATGCAGCGCTTGGAGAAGACATTCGAACCTCAGCTCCCCGTCATTCGTGATGCGCTTGCGCAGATTTCAAATGAAGCTACAGAGTTAGTAAACGACGAGGAATCAGATGACGTCTAGCAGCCGGCAGGTTCAGCGTCGCCATGAGGTGACTGACCTCAAATTCAAAAGGGGCTGCTCGGCCCTCAACTGCTTCTCGACCAACCAAGGGCTCGTGTACTGCTCTTAACGTTGCCGCTCGAGCAAATCGGACCACCGCTTTCAACAAGGGTCGATATGAGGCTCGCAGCAGCCGGTCCTGGATCGCCCGTCTTGGTCGACAAGGACCCTCCGATGGCTCAGGCCGGTGCGGTGTACTGCGCAGCGAAATAAAGGAGGAGGCCGAAGGCCGGGGGACATTCGCGGAGCAGTGCACTGCGCCGGCATGAGCCCGGCGCAGCGTCACCCAGCCAAGATCAACCCGCATTCTTCTTGTCCTTGCCGCTGCCGGTGATCCTGTCCTTGAGCGTCAGCACCTTGGTGACGGTGGCGCCCATGCCCATGAGCCGCATGGCAGTGTCGGGCGAGAGGCGCTGAACGTCGTCGAACCATTTCATGAGTCGATCGATCAGCTCGTACATCTCGCGCATGCGGTCCTGCGCGTGGCGCTCTTCGTCGCTGCCGGCTTTTTCCAGTAACGCCATGCGGAGCATCGACAGTGTGGGTTCGATCTCGCGGCGTCGCCGCTCCTCGGCCAGCACCCGGAAGATCTCCCACACGTCGGCCGGCGCCTCGAAGTACTCGCGCCGATCGCCCGGCTGATGGCGCAACTGCACCAGTCGCCAGCTCTGCAGTTCCTTCAGGCCCATGCTCACGTTGGAGCGCGAGAAGGACAGCATTTCCGCAATCTCGTCCGCATTGAGTGCGCGTTGCGAGATGAAGATGAGCGCATAGATCTGGCCGACCGTGCGGTTGATGCCCCACTTGCTCCCCATCTCACCGAAATGGGCGACGAATTGGCGGTTGAGGGGAGGGAGATTCGAGGTGTTGGGCATGGTCTGGATTGTTGCCCGGACATGCTGTAGTTTCAATAACATCTGAAAATTCCCTGGGCCCAGTCAGGTTGTAGGACTCATGCGCTGGAGCCGCGCCGTCCAGGCAGTGCCAGATACGCACCCGACTCGAAGAGTTGGGCTTCGGCGCTCTCGATGCGCTTGACCACCGCGTTGCCGGCCTGGCTGGCAAGCAGTTCCAGAAGCGACTCGGCGAGTGCCATGCCCGAAGTGACCGAAGGGAAGAACGAGGGGCTGTGGACGGAGAACAGCAGCGTGGCATCGGCGATCAGCGAGAGCGGCGAGGCGGCGCTGTCGGTCAGTGCCACCACCTTGCAGCCTGCTGTCTTTGCCGCCTGCGCCACCTGCAGCGCCTCGCGGGAGTAAGGCGCGAAGCTGATCACGACCAACGCATCGCCCTTGACCATCGCGCGTTGTTGCATCTCCAGCGAGCCTCCCTGGCCGTCAACGAGATGAACGTCGCTGCGAAACAGCCTGTAGACGTAGACGAAATAGAAAGCAACAGGAAAGCAGGCACGGAACCCGGTCACATGGACTGCACCGGCCTTCCCAAGAAGCGAGGCGACCTTGTTGAGCCCGCTTGCACTGTGCCGCTGCGTTGCTTCGAGGTTGGAGTGATGGACCTCGAAGATCTCGTCGGCCAGGGTCTTGTCGCTTGTCCGGCCGAGCAGTGAACGCGCACGTTCCCCATAGGCCTCCGAGCCAAGACCCATGTCTTGTGCCACCGCCTGCTTGAGCTGCGGCCAGCCTTCGTAACCCAGGTGCTGTGCGAATCGCACCAGCGTGGATGGCGGCGCCCCTGCATGCATGCCAATGGTGCGCATCGAACTCGTCACGACTTCATTGGGATGCTCGAGCACGTACCTCGCGATTTGCTGGAGCGCGGGACTCAGTGTGGAAAAGCGTTGCCGTAGTTCATCTTTCACAGTCATGGTGGTTCTTCTTCTGGAACAAATGTTCTCCGAAGGATAACGGGCGAAGCAAAATTTGCTTTATGGATCAAATGTTCCATAAAATAGTTGCTTCGATACATTAGTTCTGATTCCGGTTGTTCCATGACGCACGTTTTTCATCGCCATCTCCGCACGACACCTCCGACGGCCGTATCTGCTTTCGGCATGCGCATTCAAGATGCCCAGGGGCGCAGTTACCTGGACGCATCGGGGGGCGCAGCCGTGTCGTCGCTCGGCCATGGCCACCCCGATGTGCTCGCAGCGATGCATGCGCAGATCGACCGGATGCCTTACGCGCACACCAGCTTCTTCACCACGGAGGTGGCCGAGCAACTGGCCGACGAACTGATTCGCACCGCACCGCAAGGCATGAGCCACGTCTATCTGGTCAGCGGTGGATCGGAGGCGGTCGAATCGGCGCTGAAGATGGCGCGGCAGTACTTCGTCGAGATCGGGCAGCCGCAGCGCACGCACTTCATCGCGAGGCGCCAGAGCTATCACGGCAATACGCTGGGTGCGTTGGCGGTGGGCGGCAACGAATGGCGGCGTGCGCCTTTTGCGCCGATCCTGGTGCCGGCCACGCATGTGGCGCCGTGCTATCCGTACCGCGAACAACGCGCGGACGAGACGCCCGAGCAGTACGGCCTGCGCCTTGCCGCGGAACTCGATGCGGCCATCCTCGCGCAAGGCGCCGATCGCGTGATCGCCTTCGTGGCCGAAACCGTCGGCGGTGCCACGGCCGGTGTGCTGACCCCGGTGCCAGGCTACTTCCGAGCGGTGCGCGAGGTGTGCGACCGGCACGGCGTGCTGCTGATCCTGGATGAAGTCATGTGCGGCATGGGCCGCACCGGAACGCTCTATGCGAGCGAACAGGAGGGCGTCGTCCCCGACCTGGTGACCATTGCCAAGGGTCTGGGCGGCGGCTACCAGCCTGTGGGGGCGGTTCTGGCGCAACGCAAGATCGTCGATGCCATGTCCAAGGGCAGCGGCTTCTTCCAGCATGGTCATACCTACCTCGGCCACCCGGTTGCCTGCGCCGCGGCGCTCGCGGTCCAGACGGTCATCCACCGCGACGGCTTGCTGACCAAGGTTCGTGAGGACGGCCATGCCCTGGGCGCCATGCTGCGCGAGGCGCTGAGTGAGCATCCGCATGTCGGAGACATCCGTGGTCGCGGCTTCTTCTGGGGCATCGAACTCGTGGCCGACCGCGCCAGCAAGCGTCCGTTCGCACCGGCGCTCAAGGTCAACGCCACGATCAAGAAGGACGCGATGGCGCGCGGTCTGCTGTGTTACCCGTTTGGCGGCACCGTGGACGGGGTCCACGGCGATCACGTGCTGCTCGCACCGCCCTTCATCGCCAGCCGTGACGACCTTCGCGAGATCACCCGTTTGCTGGCGGCGTCGATCGATGCGGTCACACGGGCAGTCGGTGTAGCGGCCTGAGCCTGCTGTCCATCGCCAATCTCCGTTGCCTCTCTCTTCACTGTTCTTTCAAGGATTTCCCATGCGCTTCCCTCGATCTTGCGTTGCCGGCGCCGCGCTGGCCTTCACGTTCACCCTCCTGCCATTGGCCGCAGCCTATGCCCAGGATTCCGCAACCTTGAAGAAGATCAGGGATTCGGGTGCGATCACCATCGGCAACCGGGAGTCGTCCTTCGGCTTTTCCTACACCGATGGCAGCGGTGCGCCGGTGGGCTACAGCATCGACATCTGCATGAAGATCGTCGATGCGATCAAGACCGAGCTGAAGATGCCGAAGGTCGACATCAAGTACCAGTCGGTGACCTCGCAGAACCGGATTCCGTTGGTGACCAACGGCACGGTCGACATCGAATGCGGCTCCACCACCAATCTGGTCGAGCGCCAGAAGGATGTCGCGTTCTCGCCGGACATCTTCCGCTACAACGTGCGCATGGCCGTGAAGGCCGACTCGGGCATCAGGAGCATTGCGGATCTGCAAGGAAAGACCGTGGTCACGACCACGGGTACCACGTCGTTCCGGCTGCTACGCGAAGCGGACAAGGGAAGGAATCTGGAAGTCACGCAGCTCAATGGAAAGGACCATTCCGACTCGTTCCTGCTGGTGGAAAGTGGTCGCGCCAACGCCTTCGTGCTGGACGACATTCTGCTGGCTGGCCAGATAGCCAACGCCAAGAATCCCAGGGACTATCTGATCACCGGCGAGAGCCTGCGCACCGAGAACCAGGCGCTGATGTTCCGCAAGGACGACCCTCAGTTCAAGGCCTTGGTCGATCGTGTGGTGGGCGGCATGATGAAATCCGGCGAAATGGAAAAGCTTTACATCAAGTGGTTCATGTCGCCGATTCCTCCCAAGGGGATCAACATCGACTATCCCCTGAATGCCGAGACGAAGGAAGGCTTCGCCAACCCTTCGTCCAAGGGAATCTGACGCAAGGGATACTTCGGCACCATGACCCGCATCGCACTCATCCACGCATTGAGCCATTCCGTGGCACCGATCAACGATGCCTTCGTGCGTGACTGGCCCGAGGCCGTTCGCATGAACCTGCTGGACGACAGCCTGTCGGCCGACCTGGCGCGTGAAGGAGGTGGCCTGGACCGTGCAATGCACCAGCGCTTCATGGCGCTCTCGGACTATGCGGTATCGACGGGCGCGCAAGGCCTCCTGTTCACCTGCTCGGCGTTCGGGCCCTGCATCGAGGCCGTGGCCCGGCGCCATCCGGGAATGCCGGTGCTCAAGCCCAACGAGGCCATGGTCGCCGAGGCACGGCAGACCGCCGGTCGCCTGGGGCTGATCGCGACATTCGCGCCGACGCTGGTGTCGATGCCCCCGGAATTCGGCGCCGAGACGGAACTGGTGCTCGCATTGGCCGATGGGGCGCTGGAGGCGCTGAACGCCGGTGACGCGGATCGCCATGATGCGTTGATCGCGCAGCAGGCTCGCCAGCTTCGGGATGACGGGTGCACGCATATCGCGCTTGCGCAATTCAGTATGGCCCGCGCGCGCACTGCCTGTGTGCATGCATCGGGGCTGCCCATGTTGACCACGGTCGACAGCGCGGTGCGCGCGTTGCGCCAGCGCCTGAACTGACGGCGCTTCAGTAACTCTGGGCGGACTGCGCCCGGCCATGTGCCGGGCGCAGTCGTTTTCACGTCAAGAGTAAACCCAGAGGCGCCGCACAATGCCTGGCATACAAAATGCAAACGTATTTGCGCGCAATGATTATGCGCAAATATGATTGCACCACTTCGGTGAAACCAGACCTTGAAGGATTGCCATGAAAAAACTCGTTCTCAAGTTGCTCGCTGCTGCAACGCTTGCGACGACCGTTGTCGTTCCTGCCGCTGCCGCCGAGCAGCTGCTTGTCGCCGTCGATACGGCCTTCGTCCCCTTCGAATTCAAGCAAGGCGATACCTACGTCGGCTTCGATATCGATCTCTGGGATGCCGTCGCCAAGGACCTCAAGCTCAACTACAAGCTGCAACCCATGGATTTCAACGGCATCCTGCCTGCCCTTCAAACCAAGAACGTGGACGTCGCACTCGCCGGCATCACGATCAAGGACGAGCGCAAGAAGGTGATCGACTTCTCAGACGGCTATTACGACAGTGGCTTTATCCTCATGGTGCCGACCGCAAGCACGATTGCCGGCGTTGCCGACTTGAAGGGCAAGACGCTGGCCATCAAGACCGGGACCTCGGCGGCAGACTACGCCAAGGCAAACTTTGCCGGTACGCAGCTTCGCCAGTTTCCCAACATCGACAACGCTTACCTGGAGCTACTGACCGGCCGTGTCGATGCAGCGATGCATGACACGCCGAATGTTCTGTACTACCTCGCCACGGCCGGTGCCGGCAAGGCGAAGGCGGTCGGCCCGCAGATGATGGCGCAGCAGTACGGGATCGGCTTTCCCAAGGGCAGTCCGCTCGTCGCGCAAGTCAATGGGGCACTCGCGAAGATCAAGGCAGACGGGCGCTACAACGCGATCTACAAGAAGTGGTTCAAGACCGAACCTCCGAAGCACTGATGGCACGGCAGGGGTAATTCGTGGACTTTGATTGGTCAGTGATCGTCGGCGCGCTGCCGGCGTTGCTTCAGGGCGCCCGGCTCACGGTGCTTATCACCATCGCCGGGCTGATCGGCGGAACATTGCTCGGCGTTCTCTTCGGACTGATGCGTGCCTATGGAAAGGGTGTCGTCAGCAGCATTGGGTTCGCTTATGTGGGTCTGGTGCGTGGAACACCGATCGTGGTGCAGGTCATGTTCATCTATTTCGCACTTCCCGGATTGCTGGGGGTGCGGGTGGACCCGATGACTGCGGCCATTGTGTCGATCGTCGTCAACTCCGGGGCCTACATCGCCGAGATCGTGCGCGGGGCTTTCCTCTCCGTGCCCAAGGGGCTCAGCGAAGCAGGGCTGGCGATGGGGTTGCCGCGATGGCGTGTGCTGAGCTTCGTTGTCGGGCCCGTTGCCTTCCGGCGCATGACGCCAGCCCTGGGAAACCAGTTCATCGTGAGTCTGAAGGACACCTCACTGTTCATCGTCATCGGCGTGGGCGAGCTCACGCGCCAAGGCCAGGAGATTATGGCAGCCAACTTTCGAGCCATAGAGATATGGACGGCGGTTGCCGTGATCTATCTCATGCTGATCGGCCTGTTGACGATGGCCTTGCGCACTGTGGAGAGAAGGATGCGAATCTTATGAACATCGTTGAATTCAAGAGCGTCGAGAAGCGATTTGGCGACAACGTGGTGCTCGACCGCGTGAACCTGGAGATTGCTCAAGGTCAGGTCGTCGTGTTGATTGGGCCATCGGGCTCAGGGAAGTCGACGTTACTGAGGTGCATCAATGCCCTTGACCAGATCGATGGCGGTGAGCTGATCGTAGGGGGGCTCAGCGTGCGCGGCGGCAATGCAGTGACACGCGAAATTCGCCAGGAGGCAGGGATGGTCTTCCAGCAGTTCAACCTGTTCCCACAGATGACGGCGCTCGAGAATGTCGCATTCGGTCCTCGCCAGGTGCGCGGTGCTTCCAGGGCCGAGGCCCATGCGCTCGCCAGGGAGCTGCTGGCCAAAGTAGGCTTGGCCGAGCGTGGCGACCATTACCCCAATCAACTCTCGGGCGGACAGCAGCAGCGCGTGGCCATTGCTCGCGCGTTGGCGGTCAAGCCCAAGCTGATGCTTTTCGATGAGCCGACGTCTGCGCTCGACCCTGAGCTGCGCCAGGAGGTGCTGCGGGTCATGCAGGCATTGGCCGAAGAGGGAATGACGATGGTGGTCGTCACGCATGAGATGCAGTTCGCGCGCAAGGTGGGTACGCGGCTTATCTTTATGGAGCACGGCCACATCACCGTCGACGGACCGCCCGCCGAACTTCTGGACCATCCCCCCAACCAGCGTTTACGCGATTTTCTGCAGCACGTGGAATGACATGCCCCAACTGACCTACCTCGAAGTCCGAGGCTCCCCGTTCGAGACCGGCCGCGCATTGGGCCATTTCGGTGCATCTGCAATGCACGACTATTCGCGCAGATCACCGGCATGGGCGACGGTCATGCGCCATCGCGGCAGCACGTTGGCCAGGGACATGGCCACCGCGGTGCGCGTGGGTTTTCCGCTTGTATGGGATGAACTGCAGGGCTTGGCCCTGGGGCTCGAGCTGCCATTCGAAGATGTGTTCCTTTGGAATTGCCGTGGCGACCTCTGGGCCATGGCACCCGACGGATGCACGACCGTCCAGGAGGCCGGCAGCACGCGGCGCATCACGCACAACGAGGACGGCGATCCGGCATTCGCCGGCCACTGCGCCATTGCGGCCTGCGAGGTTTACGACGGCGTAACCTTTGCCTCTTTCGTCTATCCTGGTTCGTTGCCGGGTCATACCTTCGCGGTGACCGAACGCGGCCTCGCGATGACGGTGAACAATCTGCGTTGCCTGAAGGTACGGCCCGGTGTGCCCCGGATGGTGCTGGCGCGGGCATTGCTCGACACGGCATGCCTGGACGATGCACTGGTGCTGCTCCAATCGACAGAGCGCGCGGGCGGTTTCCACCTGACCCTCGCGCACCGAGATGCGCGGGGTCTCTTCAGCGTTGAATTCAGTTCGGAGGTCTGCTCGGTTCAGGAGATATCGGGCCGCGCGTTGCACGCCAATCATGCACTGCACGCCCGACTTGGCGATTTCCCGCAGACCGTGACGGCGTCATCGCTGCATCGGCAGCAGCGCGGTGAGGCGCTGCTTGCAGCGGGCGACAAGCAGGCGCCCGACCCATTGCAATTGCTTGCCGACCATGAGGACGCCGTGTTCCCGATCCTGCGAGAGCACCCCGCGGACAGCGACGGCGAGAACACGATGGCCACCGCCGACATTCGCGTGGGTCCGACGCGCATCGAGTGGCAGGTCCATGAGCATCCCGCACTGCCTCCGTGCTTCCATATGATCGACGCCCATGCGAACACCCAAGAACACCATGGGGACCATTCCCCAGCCTGACACGGAAACCCAGGAATCCCCCCCGCGAACCGTTGATGCACTGCGAGCGCTGGCTGTGCGCGTTGGGCGGGGTGGTGCGTCGATTTCCATGGGCGGCAAGGCGCACGGTGTGCTGGCGCGCCTCGTCGAGCGTCCCGAGGAGGTGGCGGTGCGAACGATTACCGAGCTGGCGGAATCGCTCGGGGTGAACGCGTCGACGCTGACGCGGCTTGCAACACGGCTGGGCTATGCGGGTTTTGTCGATTTCCAGGCAGTGTTTCGCGATGGTCTGGCATCACGTCATCGTCACTTCTACAGTGAGCAGGCCGAACGGTTGGTGGCGACGACCTCTCAACGAGCCCCATCAGGAAAGAACACGAAGGCCCCCGAACTCGAAACCATGGTGCGCCTCGCGCAGGACTCGATCGCCAACATCGAAGGCTTTGTCGCGCAACTCTCGCCCGATGAGTTGCGCCTGGCCGCACGCCTGTTGGCCAGAGCGCCGAGGGTCCGCGTGCATGGCCTGCGGCAGTTCAGTTCACTGGCCAGTTTCATGACCTACGGCCTGGCCATGGTGCGCGGCGATGTGGCGCTGCTCGACCCTCATGGGCTCGGTGTGGCCGAAGGGCTGGCTCAGATGCAAGCCGGTGATCTGGTCGTGGTCATCAGTGTCGAACCGTACACCCGCAGTGTTGCGGAAGTCGCGGCGATCGCGGCGGCTGCCGGCATCGTGGTGATCGCCATTACCGACCACCGCGCTTCGCCGCTTGCGACCTTCGCGAAGCATTCATTCTTCATACCGCATGGCAGCACTTTCTTCAGCAATTCGATGGGCGCTTTCGTCATCTTCTGCGAAGGTCTGCTGAACCTGGTCGCGACCGATCTGGGCAAGAAAGCGCTGGCTGCGCTCGAACGACGCGAGCGCTTCATCGACGAGCTGAAGATCGAATAGCGCCGTGTCCGGCTACCGGGGCGTCGGCGGCGGTATGGCGCATACCGGTTTGACGTCGATGCTCTTGAAGTCGGCGGGATCGACGATGTAGCATTCCCGCTGCGGTCCCATGCTTCACGCCCGTCGGGCACGACCGTCAGAACGCAATGCGCACCACGCTTTCATTGCCACCCTTTTCGTCGCCGCCGCCGTTCTTCACGCTCACGTAGAGCACGTTGTTGCGCGCGTCCAGCGCCAGGCTGTTGGGATGCGTCGGCAAGGCGATGGTCTGCAGCAGGCGGTAGCTGGCGCTGTCGAACACAGTCACAGTGCCTGCGCCGCGGTTGGTCACGTACAGGCGTTGGCGCGGCAGGTCGAGCAGCGGCGCAATGGGCCCATCGCCGGTCGGCAGGCTGGCGATGATCCGGGCATCGGTCGGGTCGAGCACGACGACGCGGTTGCCTGGCGTGGCCTTGAAGCCGGGTTCGGCCTTCTCGCGGCGTTCGCTGATGCTCGCCAGGCCCTGGTCCACGGCGAACAGGCGTTGGCCCTGCGCGTCATACGCCAGGTTCAACATCTGATCGGCGCCCACCGCATGGTTGCGGCGGATGGCCAGCGTGCGCGTGTCGACCTCGAACAGGCCGCCGCGCAGGTTGGACACGAACAGGCGCTGCCTGGCCGCGTCGAGCGTCACGCCGGTGGCGACCTGTCCGAAGCCGGGGATGACTTTTTCGAGCGCCAGTGTGCGGGTGTCGACCACGTACAGCGCGCTGCCTGCGGAGCTCAGCCCCGGCGCGTAGAGGCGATGATTGGCAGGGTCCAGCACCAGTTCGCGCAGATGGTGCGGATACGCCTCCTTGCCGTCGGCGCCCTTGGCCTTCTGCGCCAGCTGGATGGTGGCGACGACCTTGTTGGCGGCGACGTCCACCACGGTGATGGACGCGTCGGTCGTGTTGCCGATGTAGACGCGGTTGGCCGCGTCGTCCAGCGCGAGGCCGAAGCCCTTGCGTTCCAGCGCGATTTCGCCCTGCACGGCCAGCGTGCGTGGGTCGAGCCTGAAGAGCTTGCTCTGCGGTGCGCCGGGACCGAAACCGCCTGCGGAGGCGACGAACACAGCGTCCTGGCGCGCCGAGTAGACCAGCTCGTAGAGCGCCGGCGCAATGGCTGCGCGCTGGGTGCGTGCGGCCTGTGCCGTTGACCCGGTGGCGGCGCCGGGCAGCGCCGTGGCGCCCGGTGTCTGGGTTGGCAGCGTGACGCCGCAAGCGGTGAGGGCCGCAGCCGTCAGGAGCGCCAGCGGCAGGGCGAAGATGGGCTTCATGGTGGGTTCCGGTTGGGATGAGGAGAAATTGCTTTTTCGATCAAGGGCTGACCGTCACGGTCACCCTGCCGAGTTCCTTGCTGCCCTCGGCATGGGCCGTGTTGGCAGCGCCGCGCCATTCGAAAGGCACGCGCAGCAGTTCGCGTTCGCCCTGTTCGCGCGCCACCTCGATCGCCATCTGATAGCGACCGGGCGGCAGAGGGGCCAGCGCGCCCTTGGCATCGGCGAACTGCAGCGTGTGTGTGCCTGCGGGGCGGGTTGCGCCGCTCACGCCGTCGACCGGCAGCGCCAGTTGCTCGCCGCCCGTGCGCCACCAGGTGCGCAACTGGCGCAGCCAGCTCTTGCCCAGCCCGTCGCGCAGGCGCGTGTCGTACCAGAGCGCGAGCGTGCCCATGGCGGCCTTGTCCTCGGGCCTCTCCACCCACGCGGCCAGGTAGGGCCGGTAGTAGGAGGTGGCATGGAGGTCGGGCAGCGTGACCTGCAGCGTCAGCGAGGCCGCCGCGGCGGGCCCCGCCGCAGCCATCGCCAGCGCGGCGGTGCCAAGCCAGCGGCTGCGCGTCGCCATGCGCTCAGTCGTCATTGCCGCGGGCGGCCGGCGTGCGCTGCGGGTCGGCGGCCGAGACGACGCCGTCGCCGTTGGTGTCCAGGCCCTTGAAGGTCTTGTCGGCGATCGCGCGGTCTTCGGCCTGCGTGAACCTGCCGTCGCGGGCGCGGTTGACGATGGCGAAGCGCACATGCGCCTGCTTGATGTTGTTCTCGTAGGCTGCGTCGGGCTGGCGGCCCTGGTCGAAGTACTGGCGTTTGAGACGGCCTTCGTACTCCGCGACGTATTCGGCCTCGCTCAGCACGCCGTCGCCGTTGGTGTCGGCCGCGCGAAAGCGCTGCTGGCGGATGGCGTCGAACTCGGCGCGCGGCACGGCGCCATCGCGGTTGGCGTCATAGCTGCCCATGAAGGCCTTGAGGCCGTGGCCGCCCGCGGGCTGGGCGGGCTGTGGCGCTTGGTTGGGGGCCGTGCCGCTGGCGGCGGGCGGCGCGCCGGCGCAGGCCGACAGGAGCAGGGCGGCGGCGAGGGCCGTGAAGGTGGTGGTCGTGTTGCGAATGTTCATGGTTGGGTTCATCCAGGCGGATGGCAAGGGGTTAGAAATCCACGTTCAGGTTGACCGCGTAGGTGCGACCCGGTGCGGAAGAAAGCTCGATCTGCTGGCGGTCCTGCACCGACTGCGGCTGCAGGCTGCGCGTGTTGCTGTATGCCCAGTACTTCTTGTCCGTGAGGTTGTAGACGCCAGCGGTCACGCGCACGTTCTTGCTCACGCGCCAGTAGCCGCTCAGGTCGAAGCGTGCATAGCCCGGCACGCGGTACAGCTCGATCCTCGACGCGGCGAGCGTGGCGCCGGGGTCGTTGGTGAAGCCCAGCCGGTTGGTGGCCGTGGCCCGCTTGCCTTTGACGAACACGCCGGTGAGGTTCATGCCCCAGAGCCTCTGCGGCGCGTCGTAGCCCACGCCGACGATGGCCTTGGCGGGTTGTACGGAATCGAGGTCGACCTTGGTGTCACCGGCCAGGTTGGATTTGGAATTGCCCTTGCTGTAGCCCAGTGCCCAGGTACTGTAGACGCCGCGCGCGGCGGGAGCCCAGGTCCCGTGGTCCAGGCGGGCGCTCAGTTCTGTGCCGTAGATGCTGGCTTCGGCCTGGTTGCTCGCCTGGTACAGGATGTTCAGGCTGCGCTGGATGTTGACGAACTTCTCGGGGTTATTGGCGCGCGTGTAGCGGGTGTAGGAAATGAAGTCCTGGTAGCGGGTGTAGAACATCGAACCGGCAAAGCTCACGCCTGGGACGGGCGCCCCCTTGATGCCCACATCGAAGGCATTGCTGGTTTCCTTTTTCAGGTCCCGGTCGCCGAGCAGCGCATAGGTGCCGCCGCCGCCGTTCCAGTAGCCGAAGATCTCGCTGTTGGTGGGTGCGCGTCCGCCACGCTTCCACTGCACATAGGCCGTCAGTGTGGGCTGGATGTCGTAGAGCACGGCCAGGCTCGGGCTCACGATGGTCGTGGCCGGCGTGTCGCCGTACATCTTCTCCAGTTCGGCCGCCGTGATGCGCGTGTTGCCGAAGCCCGAGGCGTTGCGGATGCTGGGCGTGACACGGTCGATGCGCAAGCCAGGCACCACGGCCAGCCGCTTGCCGCCGACCAGGAAGTCGATGGTGTCTTCGGCGAACACGCCGGCTCGCACCGTGGTGGTGTCCGGGAACGGCTGTGCCGTCGATGTGTCGGTGGTCGACGAGAACGGATGTTCGTTCTGCGTGCGTGAATAGTTCACGCCGAACTTCAGCGCATGGTTGTCGATGCGCTTGTCCGCCACGCTCGACATGCCGATCTGGCGCGTCGTGTTGCGCGAGATTTCGCGCGAGAGCTGCCCGGTAGCGCGCGTCACGGTGTCGGTCAGGTCGTCCATGTCGGTGTCCTGGAAGAACACGCGCGTGTTCAACCGGTCCACCAGCCCGCCGCCCAATGGCGTCCATGTGTGCGCTGCGGACAGCGTGTCGCGCCGTGTCTGCGCGTTCTGGCTCGACAGGCCGGTGACTGCCGTGCCCGCGGTGTTCCAGGCATCGAACTGCGCGTCGTTCTGCTTGCGGTACAGGTCGGCCGTGAGCTCGAAGCGGTGCTCGTTGTTCACGCGCAGGTTGCCCTTCAGGAGCAGCGCGTCGGAATGCCAGTCTTCGGGGTAGCTGTCGATCGTGTCGCCGTAGTTCTCGGTCTGCTTGCCGTCGCGCCGCACGTAGCTGATGAGCGAGCCGAAGTCGCCGCTCAGGTTGGCCGCGGTGATGCCCTTGGTCCAGGTGCTGTTGACGCCGCTGTAGCCCAGCGTGCCGCCCATGTAGAACGGCTTGTCGACACTCACGTAGTCCTCGGGCGACTTGGTGCGAAAGCTCACTGCGCCGCCGATGCCGCCGGCCGTGCGCTGCGAGTTGGTGGTGCCCGACTGGATGTCCACCGACGAGTACATCGCCGGATCGATGAAGTCGCGGCCCATGCCGAAGGTGCTGTCCTGCGCACGGTTGGTCAGCGGCGCGCGGCTGATCGCGTCGGGCATCTCGATGCCGTCGACGTCCAGCCCCACGCGGTTGCCTTCGATGCCGCGGATGTTGTAGCCCGTGGTGCCGCCGCGGTCGTAGCGGCTGGCGCCGCGCGTCGAACCTTGCACGACGCCGGGCGCCTCGATCAGTGGCTGGTAGCGGATCACGTCGGCGATGCCTGTGGCACCGGTCTTCTGGATGTCCTCCTGCGTGAGCACGACCTTGCTGCCGGCGTCGTGGCGCAGGGCCTCGGCCGTGACCTGGACTTCGGGCAGGGTCTTCCTGCGCTCGTCCTCGGCAGCGCTGCCTGCCGCGGTCGTGGCGGTGGCTTGCGTCTGTGCGAAGGCAGGTGCGCCAAGGAGGAGGGCGCCCTGAACGGCCAGCGCGATCAGGCTGGGACGTTGCAGTGGCGGGGAGAAGGATGCGCGCAGGGGTCTGCGCTTGGACGTGGCAGCGCTGCGCGCAGCCAGAGGGCCAGACTGATTCATATCGATTTGCCTTTGAAGGGGGAAAGTGTCTTGCTGGACCCCCTCTTCAAAGGAAACATCTGGCTACACGCGAGTCTACGTCGGATGACAAGGCCGGCAGCGCATTGCGGGATTAGAAATTCGCGCGACAAGGGGCGCGCGCCGTTGCGGGGATAATTCCGGCCCATGAGCGGCAACACCTTCGGCACCCTTTTCGCAGTCACCAACTTCGGTGAATCCCACGGCCCCGCGATCGGTTGCGTCATCGACGGCTGCCCGCCCGGCATGGCCTTGAGCGAGGCCGACATCCAGGGCGACCTGGACCGTCGCCGCCCTGGCACCAGCCGCCACGTGACGCAGCGCAACGAGCCCGACACCGTGAAGATCCTGTCGGGCGTGTACGAGGGCAAGACCACCGGCACGCCGATCGCGCTGCTCATCGAGAACACCGACCAGCGCAGCAAGGACTACGGGCAGATCGCGCAGCAGTTCCGCCCCGGCCATGCCGACTTCACCTACTGGAACAAGTACGGCATCCGCGATCCGCGTGGCGGCGGCCGGTCGTCGGCGCGCCTGACCGCGCCCATGGTCGCGGCCGGTGCCGTCGCCAAGAAGTGGCTGACCGAGCGCTACGGCATGGTGTTCCGTGGCTGCATGGCGCAGATCGGCGACATCGAGATTCCGTTCGAGAGCTGGGACCATGTGCCGAACAACCCGTTCTTCGCGCCCGTCGCCGATGTGGCCAGGCTGGAAGACTACATGGACGCCTTGCGCAAGGCCGGCGATTCCTGCGGCGCGCGCATTCGCGTGACGGCCACCGGCGTGCCGGCGGGCCTGGGCGAGCCGCTGTTCGACAAGCTCGATGCCGACATTGCGTTCGCGATGATGGGCATTAACGCGGTCAAGGCGGTGGAGATCGGGGCCGGCTGGAACAGCGTCACGCAGCGCGGCACCACGCATGGCGACTCGATCACGCCGACCGGGTTCCTCAGCAACAACGCGGGCGGCATCCTGGGCGGCATCAGCACCGGCCAGGACCTGGAAGTGACCATCGCCATCAAGCCGACGAGCTCGATCATCAGCCCTCGCCAGTCGATCGATGTCAACAACCAGCCGGTCGAGGTCGTGACCAAGGGCCGCCACGATCCGTGCGTGGGCATCCGTGCCACACCCATCGCCGAAGCCATGCTCGCGCTGGTGGTCATGGAGCACGCACTGCGCAACCGCGCGCAGTGCGGCGACGTGCGTCCGGCGTCGGCACCCTCGCGCGCGGCCGACGCGGCCGGCGCCGTGTCCGTGCCGCAGGCGTCCTTCCTCTAGTGTCGGCCCCCGCGGGGGCGAACAGCGGCGGCCACCTGATGGCCTTCGCCGCGTTGTCCGCCAGCTACTTTGCGCACATCGGGTTCTTCAACCCGTACCTGCCGCTGTGGCTGAAAGACCAGGGCCTGCCGATCCTGACCATCAGCCTGCTGGCGGCCGTGCAGTCGCTCACGCGTGTGTTCGCACCCTATGCCTGGGGCGCGCTGAGCGACCATACGGGCGAGCGCGTGCGGCTGTTGCGCATCAGCGCAGCGGTGGCTTTGACGGTGTCCTTCGGTCTCTGGTTTCCGGGCGGCACGTGGTGGATCGCACTCGTCCTGCTGCTGCTCTTCACCCACACCAGTTCGATGATGGGCCTGACCGAAGCCGCCATGGCGCACCTCGTGGCAGGCGACTGGGGCCGCTACGGCCGCATCCGGTTGTGGGGCTCTGCGGGTTTCCTGGTGACGGTGTTCGTGGCCGGTGCCTGGTTCGAGCACTTCGGCATGCGTCATTTCCCGGCCTGGGCTGCGCTCACCCTGGCCCTGGTGCTGCTTGCGGCCTGGCGCCTGCCGGACGTGCGGGAGCCACCGGCGGCAACCGGCGAGACCAAGGTGCCGATCGGCCCAGTGCTGCGGCAGCCGGCCGTGCGCTGGTTCCTGCTGTCGCTGGGCTTGCACGTCATGGCGCATTTCGCCGTGTACGCCTTTCTCTCGCTCTACCTGGACGCGCTGGGCTACGGCAAAAGCATGATCGGCCTGCTCTGGGCCGTGTCGGTGGTCGCCGAGATCGTCTGGTTCTTTCTGCAGGGCCGGCTCATCGGGCATCTGTCGATGGAACGCTGGCTGCTGCTGTGCGGCGTGGTGGCCGTCGCGCGCATGGGTGTGACGGGCGCTGGCGGTCAGTGGGTGGCGGCCGTGGTGCTGGCACAGGCGCTGCATGCGCTCAGCTTCGCGGCCCACCACACGACCTGCATCGCACTGGTCACGCGCTACTTCCCGGGCCGCCTGCGCGGACGCGGCCAGGCGCTCTTCACCATCGTCGGCTACGGCATCGGCGGCGTGGCGGGCGTGCTGGCCGGTGGCGCGATCGCCAGCCGCTTCGGCTTTGGCATGATGTTCGGCGCGGCCGCGTTGCTGTCGGCGCTCGGCACCGTCTGCGCCGTCAAGCTCGCGAAGATCGAAGGCCAATGGCCGCTGCGCCGCGGTTCAGGGGAACCGTGACGCGGCGGCTGAGTCGCACTGAGCCTACCCCTCCTTGTTGGAAGAACGGATCCAGAGATGTTTGCCATGCCTCCCGCCACCCAGGCGCTGATTCTTACGAATGTGGTCGTGTTCCTCATGCAGTCGCTCGGCGCGGGCAACGGCCTGGCTGCCTTTGCGCTGTGGCCGATCGGGTCGGGCGCTTTCGACCCCTGGCAGGTGGTGACCTATGCCTTCCTGCACGGTGGCCTGTCGCATCTCGCATTCAACATGTTCGGCCTCTACATGTTCGGTGGCGAGCTCGAGCGCGTCTGGGGTCCCAGGCGCTTCCTGATCTTCTATTTCATCAGCGTGCTCGGCGCTGCCGCGGCACAACTGGGCGTGGCCGCGTGGACCGGCGGCATGTACCCGACCGTGGGTGCATCGGGTGGCCTGTTCGGCCTGCTGGTGGGCTTCGCGATGCTGTTCCCGCACCGCAAGATCGTGCCGCTCATTCCGCCCATCCCGATGCCCGCCTGGGTCTTCGTGACGCTCTACGGCCTGATCGAACTGGGCCTGGGCGTGACAGGCAGCATGAGTGGCGTGGCCCACTTCGCGCACCTGGGCGGCCTGGCCGGTGGCTGGCTCGTGATCCGCTATTGGCGCGGGCAGTTGCCATTCGGCCGCAGGCGCTGAAGCGGTTGAAGTCGTTCAAGCGCCGCCCCGCAGGCGGCGTTCGGTTCAGACCAGTTCCGCGCGGCGCGGCATGTCCGCGCCCTGTCTCGAACAGGTGATGGAGGCGGCGCGAGCTGCAAAGCGCAGCAGCGCCGCGACCTCGGCGATGCCGAGCGCGTCGATGGCCGATGGTGTGAGCGCATCGTGTTCGGCGAGCCAGGTCAGCAGCGCCGCCTGGAAGGTGTCGCCCGCACCCACCGTGTCGACCACGTCCACCAGCAGCGCGGGTGCGGTCGCATGGCCGGCCGCGTTCCAGGCCTCGCAGCCCGTCGCGCCGCGCGTCACCACGACCAGCTTCACGCCGAGCGACAGCCAGCGCTGCGCCACATGGGCCGGCGACATGTCGGGGTAGAGCAGCCCCAGGTCTTCATCGCTCACCTTGACGATGTGCGACAGCGCGACCATCTCGTCGACCACCGCAAGCCAGCGCCTGACGTCGGGTTCGACGTTCAGGCGCACGTTGGGGTCGTAGGCAACCAGGCGCTGCGAATGCTCGCGGGCTGCAAGTGCACGCAAGGCCGTGCCGACCGGCTCCACCACCAGCGCATAGGAACCGAACTGCAGCACCCGCGTCTCGGGCGGCAGCGCCGGCAGCGTGCCGACGGTGATCTGCCGGTCGGCCGCGCCATGCCCGTGAAAGGCATAACTCGGCACGCCGGTCGCGCCGACGCTCACCACGCTCAGGGTGGTCGGCGCGGCGTGGCGCAGCACCAGTGCCGTGCCCACGTTCTCGTCGCGCAGCGACTGCAGCAGCCGCTCGCCGGGCACGTCGTTCGACAGCCCGGCGAGCAGCTGTGCGTTGCTCCCCAGGCGCGCCAGCCCGACCGCCACGTTGAAGGGCGAGCCGCCGACGCGCGCGTCCAGCAGCAGGCCCGTCGGGGTGCTGTCGCGCACGTAGACATCCATCAGGGCTTCGCCGCAGACGACAAACATCCGTTGCTCCTGTGTGTGTGTGGGTGTAGGTGAGTGCGGGTGGGGCAACGCACGCTCAGCGCGGCGCCGACCAGCCCTTGTAGTCCTTGACGTTGGCACGGGTGACCAGCGTCGAAGGCAGCAGGACCATCGGTTGCGCGGGCTTCTGGCCGTTGAGCAGCCCCTGGCCGATCTCGACCGCCTTCTGCGCGATCATGAAGGGGTCCTGGCTGGCGGAAGCCTGCACCTGCGTGTCCGCCTTGAGCGCGCCTTCGATGTCCGGTGCGCCGTCGACCGAGGCGATCACGATGTTCTTGCGATTGAGCTGGCGCGCGGCCAGATCGGTGCCGATCGCCTGCGGGTCGTTGATGGTGAACACCGCATCGACCTTCGGGAAGCGGGTGAGATGGTTCTGCATCACGTTGAGGCCGCCTTCGCGCGAGCCCTTGGCGTCCTGGTCGTCCGACAGCACCTTGATGTCGGGGTTCTTCCTGAACACCGACTTGCAACCGTTCACGCGGTCGATCACGGCGGACACCTGCGGGCCGTTCTGGATGATCACGTTGCCCTTGCCACCGAGCTTCTCGACGATGAACTGGCAGGCAATCTCGCCGGCCTGCACGTTGTTGGTCTGCACCGTCGCATCGGCGCCGTTGGCCGCCACGTCGACGCCCACCACCGCGATGCCCGCTTTCTTGGCCTTGTTGAGCGCAGGCTCGATCGCCTTGGCATCGACGGCGTTGACCAGGATCAGGTCGACGCCCGCGGAGATGAAGCCGTCGATCTGCGAGAACTGCTTGTTCAGGTCGTAGTCGGCCGACAGCGCCGTCACCTTGGCGGCAGGGTTGAGCTGCCTGACCTTGGCTTCGGCGCCCTTGGCGAGCGACACGAAGAAGGGGTTGCCCATCGAACCGAGCGTGATGCCCACGTTCTTGATCTGCTTGGTCTGTGCCTGCGCCGAAGGTGCGGCGATGGCCGCTGCGATCACGGCGAGGGCGAAGAGGGATTTGCGCATGAGGAGGTCTCCTGTCAGTGGTTGTTGAAGCGTTGCACGGAAAAAAGGGGGAGAGGCCAGCGAACACCGCGGAACCGGCTCTGCCGGGCCGCAGGTGTTGCCCCCTGCAAGGGGGTGCGCGAAGCCTGGGGGTAAGCCTATGTCCTGGCCGAGCCTTTGCGGCGATAGGCATCGAGCGCGACGGCGCCGATGATCACCAGGCCCTTGACGATGTACTGCCAGATGTCGGAGACACCCATCAGGATCAGCCCGTTGGTGAGCACGGCGATGATCAGCGCGCCGATCAGCGTGCCCAGGATCGAGCCCGTGCCGCCGACGAAGCTGGTGCCGCCCAGGATCACCGCCGCGATGGCGTCGAGTTCGTAGGAAGAGCCCAGCTGCAGGCCGTTGGCCGCATAGAGGCGCGATGCCGCCATCACGCCGCCCAGGCCCGACAGGACACCCGACGTGGCGTAGGCGAACAGCAGCACGGCCCACACCTTGATGCCGGCCAGACGCGCTGCTTCGGGGTTGCCGCCGACCGCATAGATGTTCAGGCCGAGCACGGTGCGGCGCAGGATGAACCACGACAGCGCGACCACGCCGAAGGCGATGATGACCAGCCAGGGCACACCCAGCACGTCGCCGTTGCCGATGAAGGCAAAGGGCAGGTCGGGGTTGAACACCGTGGTGTCGCTGGCCAGCAGCCGCGCGATGCCCCGCACCGCCGTCAACGAGCCCAGCGTGACGATGAAGGGCGGCAGCTTGACGAAGGCGATCAGCACGCCGTTGATGAGGCCGAACAGCAGGCCGCAGGCCAGTCCGCCCGCGATGCCCAGCATGCCGAACTCCGGCAGCTTGGACACCAGCATGGCGACCACTGCCGAGGCGGCCAGGATCGAGCCCACCGACAGGTCGATGCCCGCCGTGAGGATGACGAAGGTCATGCCCGCGGCCAGCACGATGTTGATCGATGCCTGCTGCGTCATGATCGACAGGTTCTGCAGGCTGAAGAAGTTCTCGCTGGCCAGGCTGAAGCCGATGCAAAGGAGCACCAGCACGGGCAGCATGCCCAACGTGCGGATCAGGTCGCGGGCACCGGCGCGCGGGGCGCGAGGTGGTTGTGCGGCGGCTTCGTGGGCCACGATGGCGGCGGCGGTCTTGGGTGTCATGACGTTGTCTCTCCTTGAAGGGGGCGGCTCAGTGGGCCGCTGAACTGCGCTGGGGCTCTGCGCTGGCGCCGGCACTTGCGCCGGTGGCGAGCGCGACGATGTTTTCCTGCGTGATGGCGTGGCCGCTGGTGCCGCCCACCTCGCCGACCAGGCGGCCTTCGCGCATCACCAGCACGCGGTCGCAGATGCCCACGACTTCGGCGAGCTCGCTGGAGATCACCAGCACCGCGACGCCGCGGCGCGCCAGTTCGTCGATGAGCCGGTAGATCTCGCTCTTGGCGCCGATGTCCACGCCGCGCGTGGGCTCGTCCAGGATGAGCACGCGCGGCGCGAGTTCGAGCAGCCGGGCGATGAGCACCTTCTGCTGGTTTCCGCCCGACAGCGAGCCGACGTTCACCCGGGCAGACGCCACGCGGATCGACAGTTGCTTGATCGCATCGCGGGCGCGCTGCAGCGCACGGCTGCCGTTCATCACGCCGACGGCATTCGCGTCGCGCGGGCAGACCATCACGTTGATGTTGTCGCGCACCGACAGGTCCAGGAACAGGCCCTGGCCCTTGCGGTCTTCGGTGAGGTACAGGATGCCCGCACGCATCGCGTCGAGCGGTTGTTCGACGTGCAGGTCGGCGCCGCTGCCGTCGAGCGAAATCGCCCCGGTGGTGCGCGCGTCGGCGCCGAAGATCAGGCGCGCGAGCTCGGTGCGTCCGGCGCCCACCAGGCCGGCCAGACCCAGCACCTCGCCGCCGTGCAGCTCAAAGCTGCAGTCGTGCACGCGCCGGCCGTCGCCCAGGTTGCGCACGGTCAGCGCACGTTCGCCGGTGTGGTGGCCCGCGCCTTCCTTGCGGTAGAAGCCCGACAGGTCGCGGCCCACCATCATCTTGACCAGCACGTCGCGCGACAGCGCCTCGCGCGTCAGCGTGCCGACGTAGCTGCCGTCTCGCAGCACCGTGACCTCGTCGGCCAGCTCGTCGATCTCGTCCATGCGGTGGCTGATGTAGAGGATGGCCAGACCCTCGTCGCGCAGCTTGCGGATCAGCACGAACAGCCGGTCGGTCTCGTGCGTGGACAACGGCGTGGTCGGTTCGTCCATGACGAGAATGCGGCAATCGAACTGCACGGCACGTGCAATCTCCACCAGCTGGCGCTGCGCGATGGACAGCGTCGACACCGTGGCACCGGGCCCGAAGTCGGCGCCCAGGCGCTGCAGCGTGGCGGCGCAGGCCGCTGCCATGCCGGCGCGGTCGACCATGCCGCCGCTGCGCAGTGCGCGGCCCATGAAGATGTTCTCGGCCACGGTCAGGTTGGGCGCCAGGCTGAGTTCCTGGTAGATCACCGACACGCCCAGGTTCTTGGCGGCGAGTGGACCGTCGATGGCCACGCGCTGCCCGTCGATCAGGATCTCGGCACCCGCATCGGGCATGTAGGCGCCCGACAGGATCTTCATCAGCGTCGACTTGCCGGCGCCGTTCTCGCCCATCAGCGCATGGATGCGGCCGGCGCGCGCCTGCAGGCGCACGTCGCGCAACGCCTTCACGCCCGGGAAGGTCTTGGAGATGCCACGCAGTTCGAGCAGCGGCGGGGCGGTGTCAGACATGGGCGTCCTCCTGGATCAATCGGTGCGACCGGCCGCGCAGCACGTCGGCCCGGGGCGAGAAATTGAAGAACATCGGCAGGCTCGCGGCGCCCACGGCCCCGGCGTCCGCGCGGAAACTGCCGCGCAGGATGCGGGGCGTCTGGCGGGCTTCGGGCGCGATGTCGCGCAGTCCGCTGTCCAGCCTCTGCATGAGCTCGGCGACCAGCCCGGCATCGATGTCGCAGTCGACGACCACGGCCGGCAGGTCGAGCACGGCGAGCGCCGCGCGCACCGACGGCACCAGCGCGTCGACGCAGTCGTCGAGCCATTCGCGGACCTCGCCGCGGTGCGTGTGCACGGCGCGCTCGAGGTCGGCGTGGCCCTGGATCTTCACGCCGTGATGCCGCAGGTGCCGCGCCAACGCGTTGAGCGAAGCGCGTGACAGCAGGATGTCCCAGCGTCGATCCGACACCGGCGCGGACGCCAGCCGGCTGGGCGGCACGGGCATGAGCCCCAGGTCGGCCGCATTGCCGGTGCTGCCGCGCAGGCTCTCGCCGCCCACCACCACGCCCGCACCCAGTGCCGAGCCGATGAAGACGTAGAGGAAGTCGTTCTCTTCGCGCCCCACGCCGAAGAACAGTTCGGCGATGGCTGCGGCATTGCCGTCGTTCTCCTTGAACACCGGCAGTTGCACATCGTTCGAAAGCAGGGCGCCGAAGTCGACGTCGTCCCAGATGCGAAAGTCGGCCTTCAGGTCGAGCTCGCGCAGCCAGCTGCCCAGGTTGTAGGGCTGCGCCAGGCCAATGCCCGTCAGGCGCTTGCGCTGACCGGCATCGAGCATGCCCACCATGCGGGCCACGTCCTTGCGCACCAGCGCCAGCGCCTTGTCCGGATGGGGCAGCAGGATGTCGTGCGTTTCGCGCGCCAGCAGGTTGCCGCCCAGGTCGATCAGCACCGTTTCGGTCATGGTGCGGTCCAGCCGCACGCCGATGCCGTAGGCGCCGTGCGGGTTGATGCGATAGAGCCCGGCGGGCTGGCCGCGCTGGCCTTCCTGGCGACGGCCGGCGGTGGCGATGAGGCCGGCGTCTTCCAGCGATTGCACGATGCTGCCGACGGCCGTGTTGGTCAGCTGAGCCCAGCGCGCGAGGTCGGCCTTGGACGCTTCGCCGGCGCGACGCAACCGCTGCAGCAAGGTGCGTTCGTTGTACAGCCGCAGGTTGACCGAGTTGGTTCCGCGACCGGGGCCATCTGACTTCAAGAAGCGCTCCTTGGCAAGGCGCCAAGGCTGGAGCAGCCTGTGCGCGTCATTAATTAATTCAACTTGAATAAATTTTATGAACGCGCGTCGATACCTCGATGCGGACTTACCCGCATAGGCGTTACAGGGTGAATCCGCCGAAATGGCGGAAAGAAGAGCGGCAGCGGCAAAGGCCCTCGGCGCGAGCCGGGACCTGCGTGTTCAGATCAGGTTGCGCATGGCCTGCGCCGTTTCGCGCAGCACCGGCAGCACGCGCGCCACGGCATCTTCACTGTTCTCGTGGCCCATCGGCATGGTGATGTTCAGGGCGCCGACCAGTTCGCCGCGCCGGTCACGCAGCGGCACGGCAATGCCGCGCGAATTCAGGTCGAGCTGCTGCTCCGACAGCGCCCAGCCCTGCGCCCGGATGCGCGCCAGTTCGAGCTTCATGCGCGCCTTGCTTTCGATGGTGTACGAGGTGTAGACCCGCAGTTCGCGCGTGGCCAGCCAGTCGGCCAGTTCGGCGTCGCTGCGCATCGCGAGCATCAGCATGCCGGCCGCTGTGACTTGCGCCGGCACGCGTGCGCCCAGCACGTAGCCCGTGCTCATGCTGCGGTTGGGGCCGTTGCGCGCGATGTAGACGACCTCGTCGCCGTCCATCACGCTCAGATAGGCGACCTCGTGCGTGCCGGCCGCCACCCGCTGCAGGAACGGCTGCACGATGCGCGGCAGCCGCGCCGATTCGAGGTACGACTGGCCCAGGCGCAGCACGCGCGGCGTGAGCCAGAACAGCTTGCCGTCGCTCGCCACGTAGCCCATGTGCTGCAGCGTCAGCAGGTAGCGCCGCGCCGCGGTGCGCGTCATGCCTGTGCGCTGGCCGGCCTGGCTGGCCGTCAGTCGCGGGTTGGCGTCGTCGAAGGCTTCGATGATGCCAATGCCGCGCTCGAGACCGGCGATCCAGTCGCGCTTTTCGAGGCCGGCGGGTGGGAGGGAATCGTCCTGGGTCATGGCGTGAGTGTGGGGTGGTCGGTGCTGCAGAATTCAAGAACGGGATCAGGTAAAACCCTGTGTTTGTCCGATCATCGCTCAGCGCAGTTCGCTGATCGATCGGACGGGCAGCAAAGTGGCCGACAAACAGGGTCGCGTTCGTTACAGTTCTGGCGATCGGTTCCGACCGGGCGTCCGGCCCATTCACAAAGGCATCAGATGAATCCAACCATCAGCGGCGGCACCGCGGCATATCTGCTACCCGGCGACCCGGTCAAGAACGTTCGCTTGCCGAAGATGTTCAACGCCGCCTTCGCGCGTTATGACATCGACGCGGTCATGGTGCCGATGCAGGTGGCCAGCCGCGATTTCGCCGTGTTCCTGAAGTCCGCCTTTCTGGCGCGCAACGTGCGCGGCATGGTCATCGCGCCGCCGCACAAGCCGCTGGCGGTCGGCCTGCTGGACGGCTGCGGTCTGTTCGGCCGGGTGGCCGGCTCGGTGAACATCGTGCGCCGCATGGACAACCACCAGCTCGAAGGCGACCTGTTCGATGGCGAGGGGCTGATCGGCGCGCTTGATCACTGCAACATCCCGTTCCGTGGCAAGCGCGTGCTGATCCTGGGTGCGGGCGTGAGCGCCGCCGCCATCGGCGTGGCGCTGGCCGAAGGCGGCACCGTCAACGGCGCCGAATCGATCGCCTTCCACGACACGTCGCCCGGAAAGGCCGCGGGCGTGGCCGCCAAGCTCGACGCCTTCTTCGACGCGCATGTGACGGCGGCGGACAACAACGACCCCGCGGGCTTCGACCTCGTGGTCAACGCCACGCCGATCGGCCTGGAAGAGGGCGCACCGCTGCCGGTGGACGTGGCGCGCATGGACGGCCACGCCGCGCTCTTCGACATCCTGCTGCGCAACCAGCCCACGCCGCTGGTGCGGGCCGCGCGTGCGCGTGGCCTCAACGCGCAGGCCGGCTTCGAGATGCTGATCCAGCAGATGCCTTACTACTTCGACTACTTCGGCCACGGCGACGCGGCCAAGGCCCTGCGCGCCGACGCGAACTTCCTGCGCGAACTGATCTACCCGCCGGCCATGGCGGCAGAGATCCTCGCGCCCCTGCGCTATCGGTCGGCCAGCGTCGCGTGACGCGTGCCACTTTCCCATCTGCTTCATCCGTTCCACCCGCTTCACCCGCTTCACCGCTTCACCGCTTCACCGCTTCACCGCTTCAGCAGAGACCCGCATGATCTCCGGAAAAACCACCCTCATCGCCCACCTCGGCTACCCCACGGAGTCCTTCAAGGCCCCGATGATCTACAACCCCTGGTTCGACAAGAAAGGCATCGATGCGGTTGTCGTGCCGATGGGCGTGAAGCCCGAGGACTATGCGGCGGCGCTCGCGTCGATCTTTCGCTTCACCAACATCCGCGGTGCGCTGGTGACCATGCCGCACAAGATCGCGACGCTGTCGCTGGTCGACGAGGTCACGCCGACGGCAAGAATCGCCGGCGCCTGCAACGCCATCCTGCTGCGGCCCGACGGCACGTTGCTGGGCGACCAGTTCGACGGTGCCGGCTTCGTGCGCGGCGTGGAGCGCAAGGGCCGCCTCTTCAAGGGCACGCGCGTGCTGGTGTCGGGCAGCGGCGGCGTGGGCTCGGCGATTGCCGCGTCGATCGCCGCGGCCGGCGCCGCCGAGATGATGCTGTTCGACGTGAGCGATGCCTCGGCGCAGGCGCTGGCCGGCCGCCTGCGCGCGCACTATCCCGACCTCAAGGTGCAGACCGGTTCGAAGGACCCTGCGGGCTTCGACATCGTGGTCAACGCCACGCCGCTCGGCATGAAGGCCGACGACCCTCTGCCTTTCGACATCGCGCGCATCTCGCCCGACACCTTCGTGGGCGAGGTCGTGATGAAGACCGAATACACGCCGCTGCTGCAGGCGGCCAAGGACAAGGGCTGCGCCATCCAGGTGGGCACCGACATGCTCTTCGAGATGATCCCGGCGTACCTCGAATTCTTCGGCTTCGGCACGGCGACCGCTGACGAACTGCGCGCGACGGCGCAGATCCAGTACTGACCCGACCGACCGGACGCACCGACATGAGCATCTTCGACGGCTTTCTCTCCACCCCCCAGGTGCTGGACGCGTTCAGCGACAGCCATTTCGTGGCAGCGATGCTGCGCTTCGAGTCCGAGCTGGCCAGCGCGCAGGCCGCGGTCGGGCTGGTTCCGCCGTCGGCCGCACAGTCGATCGCGGGCAGTTGCAAGGTGGAGCTCTTCGACGTTGCCAAGATCGTGCGCGACAGCGGCCGTGCCGGCAGTGTCGCGATCCCGCTGGTCAAGAGTCTCAAGGACTCGGTGGCCATGTTCAATGCCGAAGCGCTGCCTTTCGTGCACCTGGGCGGCACCAGCCAGGACGTGATCGACACCGCCATGGCGCTGGTCACGCGCGATGCCCTGGCGCTGATCGAGGCCGACCTCGACCGCGCCATCGACGCGCTGCTGCAGCAGGCCACGCGCCATGCGGCCACGCCCGTCCTCGCGCGCACGCTGATGCAGCCCGCGTCGGTTACCAGCTTCGGCTTCAAGTGCGCGGGCTGGCTGGCGCCGCTGGTGCGCAGTCGCGCACGGCTGCAGGAGGCATCGCGCCGCGCGTTGAACGTGCAACTGGGAGGCGCCGTCGGCACGCTCGCGCAGATGAAGGGCCAGGGCCCGGCGGTGCGCGCCCGCATGGCGCAAGCGCTGGGCCTGGGCGACCCGGGTGCCACCTGGCACACGCAGCGCGACGAATGGGTGGCGCTGGGTTGCGAACTCGGTCTGCTGACGGGCAGCCTGGGCAAGATCGCGCTCGACATTTCGCTGATGGGGCAGTACGAGGTCGGCGAAGTGGCCGAACCCAGCGAGCCCGGGCGTGGCGGCTCGTCGGCCATGCCGCACAAGCGCAACCCGGTGGCCTCGATGGTCGCGCTGGCCGCTGCGCATCGCGCGCCACAGCGCGTGGCCGCATTGCTGGCCGCCATGCCGCAGCAGCACGAACGCGCGCTGGGCGCCTGGCAGGCCGAACTGGCCGAATGGCCCCAGCTGATGATGTCGGCACATGGCAGCCTGCATGCACTGGCGGGCGTGTTGCCAGGGCTGCAGGTCGACGTGACACGCATGCGCGCCAACATCGACCACCTGCGCGCCGAGTTGCCGCGCGACGCGGCCGACGAATGGTTCGACCCGGCGCTTGCCGACCAGGCCGGCGAGACGACGCTGCGCCAGCTCGACGTGCTGCGCCAGCAGTGGCAAGGCCTGCGGCCCGCAGCGCCTGCCCGCAAGATCAACCCCGATGCATGAAAAGGAAGCAACCTCGATGAGCGCCAGTGACACGACCCCGTCCACCAACGACTATGAAGACGGCCTCTTGAACCGGCGCCGCGTGCTGGGCGACGCCTGGGTCGACAAGTCGCTGGCCAACCGCAACGGCTTCAACGCCGAGTTCCAGGAGCTCATCACGCGCCACGCCTGGAACGACATCTGGGGCCGTCCTGCGTTGGGAGACAAGACGCGCCGCTTCATGGTGCTGTCGATGATGCTGGGCATCCACGCCTACGAGGAGTTCGCGATGCATGTGCGCGCGGCGCTCGACGGACCGCCCGAATCGCGGCTCACGCCCGACGACATCAAGGAAGTGATCATGATGTCGGCCATCTATTGCGGCGTGCCGGTGGCCAACCACGCCTTCGGCATCGCCACCGGCATCCTGCGCGAAAAGGGCTTGCTCGCGGACCTGCCGAAGTGAGCGGCGCGGCCGGCCGGCGGGGCGTGACCTTCGCGCTGCTGCTGCCGCTGCTGCTGGCAGCGCAGCCCGTGGCGACCGACAGCTACCTGCCCGCGTTGCCCGCCATCGCGCTCGAGATGGGCGCCGCCAGCGCCACGCTCACCGTCTTCGTGCTGTGCTTTGGCATCGGCCAGCTGCCTTGCGGGCCCTTGTCCGACCGCTTCGGGCGGAGGCCGGTGCTGCTGGCGGGGCTGGCCTGCTACGCCCTGGCCGCGCTGGGCTGCGTGCTGGCCACGAGCGTGCCGATGCTGGTGGTCTGTCGCGGCCTGCAGGGCTTTGCGATGGCAGCCATCCTGGTGTGCGCACGCGCTGCGGTGCGCGACCTGTACCCCGCGCACGAAGGCCCGCACGTCATGGCGCGCGGGTTGACCGGCCTGGGCGTGGTCGCGCTGATCGCACCACTGGCCGGCGCGTTCGCCGTGCAGTGGGGCGGATGGCGCTGGGTGCTCGGCGGCATGGCGGTGTACGCGGCGATCCTGTGGCTCCTGTGCCTGCGCTACTTCGGCGAGACACGCCAGCAGCGCGCACCTGAGGTCAGCGGCACCGCAACCAGCGGCAGCCTGCGTGACGTGTTCGCGAGCCAGCGCTTTCGCGCCTGGGCGTCGCTCGCCGCCACGACCTACGGTGGCGTGTTCGCCTTCCTGCTGCTGTCGCCCATGGTGTACATCGGCTACCTGGGTTTTTCGCCGGCGATGTACGGCTGGATTCCCGCGGGCGGCTCGCTGGTCTACGTGTTCAGCACCACGCTGTGCCGCCGTCTGCTGCATCGCGTGGGTGCGGTGCGCGCGGTGCAACTTGCCTCGATGCTCAGCGTCGGCGGGCCGCTCATCCAGCTCGTGGGCTGCTGGCTGCTGCCACTGAGCCCGTGGCCGCTGCTCGTCGGCCATGCGGTGTACGTGATGGGCCATGGCATCCACCAGCCCTGCGGGCAGGCCGGCGCGGTCGGCGACCTGCCGCACCTGGCGGGGCGGGCCGTGTCGTGGTCGGGCTTCGGCATGATGCTGGTGGCTTTCGTCATCGGCCAGATCGCCGCGACTTTCGTCGACCCGGCCTTCAGCAACGGCGCGCTGCCGATGGTGGTGCCCATGGCGCTGGCCGGCGTCGCGCTTTTTCTCATCGCCTTCTTCTGGCTGCCGCGACTGCAGCCGCTTCATCATCGATCCTCCAAGGAAAGCAACTCATGACCCGTTTGAACGTTGTCCGAGAAGGGCAGGGCCCGATCGTCGTGCTGAGCCACGCGCTGGGGTGCAACCTCCACATGTGGGACGGCGTGGCCGCGCTGCTCGCACGCGCACACACCGTGATTCGCTACGACCACCGCAACCATGGCGGCTCCGAGCAGGTGCCCGGCCCGCTGACCATGGACATGCTGGCCGCCGACGCTGCTGCGCTGATCGAGCGCGAGGCGAAGGGCGAGCCGGTGCATTTCGTCGGCCTGTCGATGGGCGGCATGACGGCCCAGGCGCTGGCACTGCAACGGCCCGAGCTGCTCAAGGACGTGGTCATCGCCAATTCGGCATCGCACTACCCGGACCAGGCACCCTGGACGGCGCGTGCAGCGCGCGTGCAGGCCGAAGGCGTGGCCGCTGTCGCGCCAGGTGCGGTCGAGCGCTGGCTCACGCCGGCCTATGCCGCCACGCCCGAAGGCGCCGCCGCAGCGGCCCGCCTGCATGCCATGCTGGTCGCCACCGATGCCGCCGGCTACGTTGCCAGCTGCAACGGCGTGGCCGCCATCGACTTCCGGGAAAGCAACCGCAGCCTGCGGGTGCCCGCGCTGGTCATCGGCGGCACGCAGGACCTGGCAACGCCCATGGCCATGTCCGAGCAGATAATTGCTGCCATTCCGGGCGCAAGGCTGGCGACCATCGACGCCGCACATCTGAGCGCGGTCGAACTGCCCGAGGCCTTCGTCGAACTGCTCGTCGATTTCTGGCGCAGCCAGTGATGCCAGCGGGGTGATGTGCGCAGGCGTGCTTGAAAGTCGCGCGGGCGGCCTCATCATGGAGGCCTGCAAACCGCCTCGAAAGCACAGCCGATGACCGCCCGCCTGAAGATCGATTTCGTCTCCGATGTCTCCTGCCCCTGGTGCGCCATCGGGCTCAGCGCGCTGGAGACGGCGCTGCAACGCGTCGCCCCCGACGTCACCGCCGAGCTGCATTTCCAGCCCTTCGAACTGAACCCGCAGATGCTCGCCGAGGGCGAGGACACGGTCGAACACCTGACCCGCAAATATGGCATCACCGAAGCGCAGGCCGCCGCCAACACGGCGAACATCCGCGAGCGCGGTGCGGCGGTGGGCTTCGAATTTGGCCTGCACAAGCGCAAGCGCATCTGGAACACCTTCGATGCGCACCGCCTGCTGCACTGGGCCGAGCTCGAAGGAGAGGCGCAGCAGACCGCGTTGAAGAAGCGCCTGCTGCAGGCCTATTTCACCGATGGCGACAACCCGTCGGACGTCGAGTTGCTGGTGCGCGCCGTGACCGACGTGGGGCTCGACCCGGTGCGGGCCCGCGCCATTCTGGCGGGCGACGAGTACGCGGCGGAAACCCGCGAGCGCGAGCGCATGTACACCCAGGCGGGCATCCAGTCGGTGCCGGCCATCATCATCAACGACCAGCACCTCATCTCGGGTGGCCAGCCGGTGGAGGTGTTCGAGCGTGCGCTGCGACAGATCGCCGGTGCCGCGCCGGCTGCCACCGCGACCGCCTGATTCGCCAGGCGCCAGGCAGGCCATCTTTGCGCAACGTTACCTTTGCGATGTAAAGCCCGTCAACGCGCTGGCGGGCGGCGGGGTTGAAGATGCATCATGCCGTGCAAGGCGCATCGGCAGCCCACAGGGGTGATCATGATCAGGACACGGCAGTCCGGCGTCTTTTTGTTTTCTTTTCGCGTACTGAAGGCGGGCGCGCTGTGCGCGTCGGCGCTGTTGCTCGCCGCCTGTGCCATGCCTGCTGGATCGCGCGGCGGTGCGAACGGTGCTTCGGTCACGTCCTTCCCGCTGCCCCGCGTGTCGGCCGCAGACGACGCCACCCGGCTGCAATGGCTCGATCGGGTCGCGTGGGGCGCCAACGCGCGCAGCGCCGAACAGCTCGCCCGCAACGGCCTGCCGGCCTGGCTGCGCGCACAGCTGCATCCGGATGCAGCCGGCTTGCCGCCCGCCGCCCAGGCGCAGATCGACGCCATGACGCTGACGCGTACACCGTTCGACCCACTGGCCGTGTCGCTCGAAGCGCAGCGCGCCGCCGCCCAGGCGCTGACCGACGACGACCACAAGAAAGCAGCGCAGCGGGACTACCAGACCCGGCTCAATGCGCTGCTGCGCGAGGCGAGGCAACGCGCCATGCTGCGCGCGCTTTACTCGCCCCATCAACTGCAGGAGCAGATGACGTGGTTCTGGATGAACCACTTCAACGTGGATGCACGCAAGGACAACCTGCGCGCACTGGTGGGCGACTACGAGGAAACGGCCATTCGTCCCCATGCACTGGGCCGTTTTCGGGACCTGCTGGGCGCCACGGCGCACCATCCGGCCATGCTGCGCTATCTCGACAACGCGCAGAACGCGGCCAACCGCATCAACGAGAACTACGCACGCGAGTTGATGGAGCTTCACACGCTGGGGGTGGGCAGCGGCTACACACAGGGCGACGTGCAGGAACTCGCCCGGGTGCTGACCGGTGTCGGCGTCACGCTGCGCGGCCCGGCCGCACCGCCACCGCGGCTTCGCCCCGAGCTGCAGGACGCCTACGTGCTGCGGGGCCTCTTCGAATTCAACCCGGCCCGCCACGACTTCGGTCCTAAGACCCTGCTGGGCCGGCCCATGACACAGCGCGGGCTGGCCGAGGTCGACGAGGCACTCGACCGGTTGGCGCGTGCACCGGCCACCGCGCGTTTCATCTCGCGCAAGCTGGCCGTGTACTTCGTCGCCGACGCGCCGCCGCCTGCGCTGGTCGAGCGCATGGCCGCGACCTTCACGCGCAGCGACGGCGACATCGCTGCCGTGCTGACGACGATGTTCGAGTCGCCCGACTTCAGCGCGTCGCTCGGTCGCAAGTTCAGCGACCCGGTGCACTACGTCATCGGCAGCGTGCGCCTGGCCTATGACGACCGGGTGGTCACCGACGTCGGTCCCATGCTGGGCTGGCTCGACCGCATGGGGGAGCCGCTCTACACCCATGCGACGCCCGACGGCTACCCGCTGACGCAGGACGCTTGGGCCAGCGCTGGCCAGATGGCGACGCGCTTCGAGATTGCGCGTGCGATGGGCGCCAACGGCGGGGTGCTGTTCCGCACGGCCGACGCTTCGGTCGTCGCCGTCGCCCCCGCGCCGCCTGCCCTGGCGGCGTCCGCTGCCGTGCGCACCGCCATGCCTGGCTGGAGCGTCGATACGCGTGAGGCCCTCGCGCAGGCTGCCACGGTGCAGGACTGGAACACCTTTCTGCTGGCATCGCCCGAACACATGCATCGCTGAATTTCCAAGGACCCGCCATGCAACGTCGAGAGATACTGAAGATGCTGGCCGCCGCACCGCTGGCCGGCGGCGCGGCGCGGCTGAGGGCCGCACCCGCCGCCGGCAATGCCAAGCTGCTGGTGGTGTTCCTGCGCGGTGCGTACGACTGCGCCAACCTGCTGGTGCCCATCGGTGGAGAGGCGCGCGCGTTCTACGACGCTTGCAGGCCCACCATCGCGGTGCCGCGTCCCGGCGAGGCGGGGGGCGCCATCGCGCTGGACACCAGGTGGGGCCTGCATCCCGTGCTTGCGTCGAGCGTGCTGCCCCTGTTCCAGAAGCGCGAGGCTGCTTTCATCCCGTTTGCCGGCATCGACGACCTCACGCGCAGCCACTTCGAGACGCAGGACGCCATCGAGCTCGGCCAGTCGCTTGACCGCGGGCGCGACTATCGCTCGGGCTTTCTCAACCGGCTGGCCGGCGTGCTCGGTGCCGGGCCGCTGGCTGCGGTGTCGCCCATCGCTTTCACCGACCAGTTGCCGATCATGCTGCGCGGCCAGTTCAACGCCGCCAACATGGCGCTGGGCAACGTCGGGCGCCAGGGCATCGACGCAGCGCGCAGTCGCGTCATCAAGCGCATGTACCGCAACACCGCGCTGGCGCAGCAGGTGACCGAGGGCTTCCAGGTGCGCGACGAAGTGACGCGCGCCGTCAAGCTCGAAATGGACGCGGCCAGCCGCAATGCCATGACGGCCCAGGGCTTCGAGCGGGTGGCACGGCGCATGGCGTTGCTCATGCGCGAGCGCTTCGACCTCGGTTTCGTCGATGTCGGCGGTTGGGACACCCACGTCGGACAGGGCGCGGCCACGGGCTACCTGGCCAACCGGCTGGACGAACTCGGCCGCGGCGTGGCAGGTTTCGCCGAGGAAATGGACGAAGCCTGGCGCGACACCGTCGTCGTGGTCATCAGCGAGTTCGATCGCACCTTTCGCGAGAACGGCAACAAGGGCACCGACCACGGACATGGCACGGTGTACTGGGTGCTCGGCGGTGGCCTGTCGGCGCATGCGGGCGGCCGCGTGGTCGGGGAACAGGTCGCGCTCTCACCCGCCACGCTGTTCCAGAACCGTGACTATCCGGTGATCAACGAGTACCGCGCTGTGTTCGGCGGACTGTTCGCGCGCATGTACGGCCTGTCGCCCTCGCAACTCGACCGGGTGTTCGGCGGGGTGATGCCCAGGGATCTGGGGCTGATCTGAACGAGATCGGCAGGCGCGGCGGCGGGCGGCCACCAGGCGCGGTGAACCCGGCAAGCAAATGCAGTCAGCCGCGCGTTGCCCGCAACGCGGCCCACGCCATGACTTCTGCGAGCGGTGCCGGCCGGGCAATGTGGTAGCCCTGCACCAGGGGGCACTTCATGGACTGAAGCACGGCCAGGTCGGTTTGCGATTCGACCCCTTCGGCGACCACATCGATGCCGAGCGAGCATCCGAGTTGCAGCACCGCCTCCACCAGCGTCCGGTTGCCGGGTGAATCGGCCAGCCCGGAGATGAAGCTCCGGTCGATCTTGATCTGGGTGACCTGGTCGTTGCGCAGCGAGGACAGCGACGAATAGCCGACGCCGAAGTCGTCGAGCACGATGGTCGCGCCGGCAGCACGCAGCCGTTTGAGCCGATGGCGCGTGGCGCGCGTGTCCAGCGCGACTTCCTCGGTGATTTCGATGTGCAGCCGCGAGGGCGAGATGTCTTTGGCTTTCAGGGTGCCAAGCACGATGTCGTCGACTGCGAGCTGCGCCATTTCGCGCGGCGACACGTTCATGGCAATGGGTGTGTCGGCCAGCGCGGGGCAGGAGGTCCGCAGGGTCTCCAGCGCCAGGCAGACTTCTTCGAGGATGTGCCTCAGCAGCATCTTCGCAGCGCCGGTGCTCGCCGCCGCGAAGATGACCTGCTCGGGCGCGATCTGGCCATGGCGTGGATGCTGCCAACGCAGCAGCGCTTCCAGGCTGTGCACGGGCGCCGTCGCATCGCTGCCGACGATCGGCTGGAACCACACGCCGATCTCGCGCGACACGATGGCCTGCACCAGGTCGCGTTCGACATCGGTGCGCACGGCCAGTCGCTGGTGCAACGCGTCGTCGACCAGCCGGTAGTTGTTGCGGCCCGAGCGCTTGGCTTCGGACAACGCTTCGTCCGCAAAGATCAGCATGTCGGCCACCTGCGCACGCTTGGCCGTCGCCACGCCGATGCTGACCCCCAGGTGCCCGCCGCAATGCGATGTGGCGAACGGAATCGAATTGATGAGCGCCATCGCGATGTCTTCGGGCGGCGGCTGGCGGCGGTCTTCGCGGTTCAGCACGGCGAACTGGTCTCCTCCCCAGCGGCCCACGACCACGTCGAGCGTCTCGACCTCGCGCTGCAGCCACTGTGCCGTGTCCTGCAGCACGCGGTCGCCGACCATGTGGCCGAACGCATCGTTGACTGCCTTGAATCCGTCGAGATCCAGCAGCATCAGCGTGTACGAGCGTTCGGGCGCCTGTGCCACGTGGGCCGTGGCCGCCTGCGTGAAGCCGTCGCGGTTGAGCAGGCCGGTCAGGCTGTCGTGCAATGCGCGAATGCCGAGGTCGTGCGCGGATGTCTTCAGACGCTCGTGCGCTTCACCCAGTTGCGCGGCAACCGCCGTCGCTTCGTTCTGCAGCCGGCTGCGCTGCCTGAAAGACCGTTCGTTCAGCCGCGCTCCGCGAATCAGTGCGGCCAGGAAGAGCAGCGCCATCGCGGCCAGGCAGCGCTGGTCGAAGCTGCCCGCATAAAGAAGACATCCTGCCAGGCTCAGCAGGGCCGGCGTGATGAAGCTGATGGACACCGGCGCGTACGGTACGCCGTAGATGACCGAACCGGCGCAGATGCCGCACAACACCGTCAGGTAGAACAGCGTCTGCGGTGCGGTGTAGCCGTCGCACAGGATGGCGATGAGCGCCCAGACGCCGCCCGATGCGGCGGCGCACAGCGATGCGATGCGCAGGTGGCGCTCGACCTGGCGACCATCCGATGCAGCCGCTGGTGCCAGCGGCGCGATGTAGCCCTTGCTGATGAGGGCACGCAGCACGTTCACCACTATCGACAGCGCGAGCCACCAGAGCCCCTCGACCGTGCGGCCTGCGTGCCACGCCACCAGCGCACCGACGCAGCTGAGCACCATGTTGATGGGTATCGCGGCCAGCACGCTCTGGCGCACCGCCACCAGTTGGTCAGCGCGCACCATGCGCGACAGCAGCGCATCGTCGATGGCCGCCAGAGAGGCGAGCGTGGCAGGGGAGTGGTTGGCCATGAAGCGAAGCGGGCGACTTCCACGAATGTCAAATGGCTGCTGGGAGCTGCGGTGAGCCCGCAGCAAGGCGACTGGGTGAGTGTATCTGAGGGGTTGCCCACGCCGGGCAGTCTTGCCACAGGCCAACGAATGGCAGGTCAGGTTCAGGTCGGGAGGCACGGGCACAATCGCGCCCGTCGCGGACCTGGGTTCGCGTACCCATACCTCTCTGCCCCAACCCAGGACCCGTGCCATGTTCGACAAACGCTACTACCCGCGCCTGGCCGTCGCGTCAGGGGGCAACAAATGGGACTGGGCACTGCTGCCGCTGGTGCTGGCGGCGCTGTTCGGCCTGGCCTACGGCGGCGCGCAGATGGCGCGGCCCTACCAACTGGGCCAGGCTCTGCCCATCAGCCTCGACCCGTCGATGCTGCCGTACTACCTGCTGCGGACCACGCTGCGGATGTTCATCGCGCTTGGCGCGTCGCTGGTCTTCAGCTGCATCTTCGCGGCGCTGGCGGCCAAGTACCGCGCGGCCGAGCGGGTGCTGGTGCCGATGCTCGACATCCTGCAGTCGATTCCCATCCTGGGCTTCCTGTCGATCACCGTGACCGGCTTCATCGCGCTTTTCCCCGGCAACCTGATGGGGGTGGAATGCGCGGCCATCTTCGCGATCTTCACGTCGCAGGCCTGGAACATGGCGTTCAGCCTCTACCAGTCGCTGCGCACCGTGCCGGCCGAACTGAGCGAAGCCGCCGCCGTGTTCCAGCTCTCGGGCTGGCAGCGCTTCTGGCGGCTCGAGATGCCCTTCGCCATGCCGGGCCTGCTGTGGAACATGATGATGTCGATGTCGGGCGGCTGGTTCTTCGTGGTGGCGTCGGAGGCCATCGCGGTGTCCAACCAGCACATCCTGCTGCCAGGCGTGGGCTCGTACATCGCGATGGCCATCGAGGCACGCGATCTGGGTGCCATCGGCTGGGCCATCGGCGGCATGCTCGTGGGCATCGTGCTGTACGACCAGTTGTTCTTCCGTCCGCTCATCGCCTGGGCCGACAAGTTCCGCTTCGAGGAAGGCAGCAGCGAAGACGCGCCGCGCTCGTGGCTGCTGACCTGGCTGCGCCGCACCGACCTGCTGCAGCGCGCGGGCGGCTGGTTGGGTGGGCACTTCGAGCAGTCGCTGCTGTGGTTTCGCCGCGACCACGACGGCACCTCGATCAAGGCACGGCCGACCGTCGCCAACCCGAAGATCGAACGCGCTTGGGACGCCGTGCTCGCCGCCGCCGTGCTGCTGGCCGTGATCTGGCTGCTGCGCTTCATCCACACCGAGGTGGGCTGGTCGGAGGTCGGTCACGTGTTCGTGCTCGGGCTCTACACACTCGCGCGCGTGCTGGTGCTCATCGTGCTGGCGGCGCTGGTGTGGGTGCCCGTGGGCGTGTGGATCGGCATGAACCCACGCTGGGCCGGCCGGCTGCAGGGCGTGGCGCAGTTCCTGGCGGCCTTTCCGGCCAACCTGATGTTCCCGGTGGCGGTTCTCTTCATCGTGCGCTGGCACCTCGACCCGAACATCTGGCTGGCGCCGCTGATGGTGCTCGGCACGCAGTGGTACCTGCTCTTCAACGTGATCGCGGGCGCGTCGAGCATTCCGACCGAGCTGCGCTACGCAGCGAAGAACCTGGGCCTCGGCGGCTGGCTGCAATGGCGTCGCTACCTGCTGCCCGCCGTGTTCCCGAGCTTCGTGACCGGTGCGATCACCGCCAGCGGCGGCTCGTGGAACGCAAGCATCGTGGCCGAGTACGTGACCTGGGGCGACACCACGCTGCAGGCCACCGGCTTGGGCAGCTACATCGCCCACATGACCGCCATCGGCGACTTCCCGCGCATTGCGCTGGGCATCGGCGTGATGTGCGTGTTCGTGATGGGCATGAACCATTTCGTCTGGCGCAAGCTCTACGAAATGGCCGAAAACCGCATGCATTTCTAGTGCTGCTGCAAGGGAGAAGCGACATGGCCCAAGCCATCGTTGAATTGAAAGGCGTCGGCAAGTCCTTCCGGTCGGCCGATGGCGCGGCGCGCGCGGTGCTGGAGGACGTGGACTTCCGGCTGGCCGAAGGAGAGATCGTCGCGCTGCTGGGCCAGTCGGGCTCGGGCAAGTCGACCATGCTGCGCATCCTGGCGGGCCTGGTGGGCGCCGATGCGGGCAGCGTGCGCTACCGCGGGCAACCGCTCTACGGCCCGGCGCGCGGCATTGCCATGGTGTTCCAGTCGTTCGCGCTCTTTCCGTGGCTCACGGTGCAGCAGAACGTCGAACTCGGCCTGGAGGCTCGCGGCGTGGCGAAGGCCGAGCGTGCACGGCGCGCCGCGTCGGCGATCGACCTCATCGGGCTGGCTGGCTTCGAGGGCGCATTGCCGCGCGAGCTCTCCGGCGGCATGCGCCAGCGCGTGGGCATTGCGCGCGCGCTGGTGGTCGAGCCCGAAGTGCTGCTGATGGACGAGGCCTTTTCCGCGCTCGACGTGCTCACTGGCGAGCGCCTGCGCGACGACATCCTGCATCTGTGGGACGGCGGTGCGATGCCGACCAAGGCAATGCTCGTGGTGTCGCACAACATCGAAGAGGCGGTGCTCATGGCCGACCGGGTGCTGATCTTCTCGAGCAACCCCGGGCGCGTGCGCGCCGAACTGCCGATCACGCTGCAGCGCCCACGTGACGGCGACAGCCTCGCGGTGCGCGCGCTCATCGACGAGGTCTACGCGCTCATGACCGCCGGCGCGCCCGCGACCGGCCGTACGCGCGGCGAGCCGGTGCACATGCACCTGGGCGACCGCCTGCCCGATGCCGATGTCGACCGCATGGAAGCGCTGCTCGAAATGCTGGTGGAAGACGGTCGCAACGGGCGTGCCGACCTGCCGCAACTGGCCGAGGAGGCCGAGCTGGCCGACCATGCGCTGCTGCCGCTCGCGCAGGCGCTGGCCATGCTCGGCTTCGCGAAGCTGGCCGACGCCGACCTGCACCTCACCGAACTGGGCCGCTGCTACGTCGAGGGCGCGCACACGCTGCGCCAGCAACTGTTCGGCCAGCAATTGCTGCTGCAGGTACCGCTGGCCGCGCACATCCGCCACAGCCTGGAGCAGGCGCCGTCGGGCGAGCTGCGCGAAGAACCGTTCCTGCAACTGCTCGGCGACAGCATGGACGCGGCGGTGGCCGAGCGCGTGCTGCGCACGGCCATCGAGTGGGGGCGCTACGGCGAGGTCTTCGAGTACGACTACCACACGGGCCTGATCCACCTGCCTGTGGGCGATCCGCCGACCGTCGCCGCGGATTCCAGGACCGGCGCCTGATTCAGCGACTCAGCGCGTCAGATCGTGTCGACCGACGTCGCCTGCTCGGCGCCGTCGGCATCGAGCATGAAACGATCGCGGGTGCGCAGGTACAGGCTCCCGCCGAAACGGCCCACCGGAAAGTAGCTTTCCAGCCGCACGCGCCAAGTGTCGGTGTCGATCAGGCCATCGCGCGTATGCATCCAGCGCACCTGGCCGAAGAAGATCTGGCGGCTGGCGGTTTCCAGCTTTTCGAAGAGCGTGCATTCGAAGGCCACGGGCGCCTCGGCGATGCGTGGCGGCGCCACGACCTGGCTCGGGAGCGTCGTGAAGCCGACCCTGTCGACCTCGCTCACGTCGGGTGGGTGCTGCTCGCCGCAGCGGTCCATCTGGTGGGCGATCGCCTCGTCTGCCAGGTGCACGACGAACTCGCCGGTGCGCACGATGTTGACCGCCGTGTCCTTGAGCGACGCGTCGGCGCGCCGGTTCAGGCTGATCATCACCAGCGGCGGCTCCTCACCCACCATGTTGAACATGCTGAAGGGGGCGGCATTGACCGTGCCGTCGGGCCCGAGCGTGGTCACCAGCGCGATCGGGCGCGGCACGATGAGGCTGGCCATGAGTTTGTAGCGCTGGTATTCGGTCAGGGTGGCGAAGTCGATGTTCATGTGATGGTGTCCGAGCGTTAAATCCAACTTAAATTCAACGTTGTCCGCGTGCTTCACACGGCGTTACTGCGACCAGGGCCGCGATGGTTTCAAATGAGCGGGTCGTCGGCCGACGGCGGTTAAATGTTTGTTTCCAGGAGGAACGGCGCATGCCCCAGAACGATCCAGCAGAATTCAGGCCAGGCGCGCGCCAGCGCGCGTCTTCATCGTCCACTTCCCGGTGGCCGATCGTCATTTTCCTCGTCCTGTTGATGGCAGGCGGTGCGGCCTGGTGGCTCTGGTCGCAGCCTGCACCGCAGCCGGTGAGCGTGCGAACCCCCGCCGACGCGCCGGCCGACATGCCTCCTGCGCCCGCGCCGGCGGCTGCCGCGTCAGGGCCGCAGAACCCGGTCGATGCGCTCGCCAAGCCCGACGACGCGCTGCCTGCGCTGGCCGATGCCGATGCGCGCGTGACGGCGCTGCTCGACGAACTCCTGGGCAGCAAGCAGGTCGCGTCGTTCCTGCAGGTCGATGGTTTCGTGCGGCGTTTCGTGGCCACGGTCGACAACCTGGGGCGCTCGCCATCGCCTTCGCGTCTGTGGCCGGTACAGCCGGCACCGCAGCGCTTCATGGTGCAGGGTGATGCGGGCGGCCAGACGATCCATGCCGACAACGGTGCGCGCTACAACGGCATCGTGCTGTTCGCCGAGTCGATCGACGCCGCCCGCGCTGCGCGGCTGTATGCGCGTCTGTACCCGCTGTTTCAGCAGGCCTACGAGGAACTCGGCTATCCGGGGCGTTACTTCAACGATCGGCTGGTGGCCGTCATCGATCATCTGCTGCAGGCGCCCGAGCCCGAGGGGCCCGTGCCGGTCACGCTGCCCGAGGTCAAGGGAGACATGGCGCTCACGCGGCCATGGGTGCACTACGAGTTCACCGATCCGCAACTCGAGGCACTGTCGAGCGGGCAAAAGATCATGGTGCGCGTCGGGCTGGTCAATGAGCGTCGCCTGAAGGCGCAACTGCGCGAATTCCGCAACCATGTGGCCAGCCATCCGGCGTTGAAGAAGTAGTGTCGGCCCGACGTCTCAAGTCGGCATCGGGTGGCGACCTACAATCACATCATTGGGCGTGCGCTATCAATGGGTTTTGCATTTGGAGCAACCATGAAACCCACTTCGTTGAACGCGCGCCTGAGGCACGCGGATGCCAAGCGCCCGGACTTTCCCGGCGAACACCTGCTCGTGCTGGGCGCCGGCGCGGTCTTGCTGCTGATGGCAGGACGCAGCCGATCGCTCGTGGGCCGCACACTGGCGGGCATGGCAGGCAGTGCGCTGGTGGGCCGCGCTGCCAGCGGCACGGGTGGCCTGGCGCGCGTGGTGGGCGCCCTGGCGGGCCGGCGTCGTTGGTGAGAATGCGCTTTGCGTGAAGGCGATCAGGCCTTTTCGCAGGCGTCGTAGGCTTCGTAGTCGTCGATCGGCAGGCAACTGCAGAACAGGTTGCGATCGCCGTAGACGTTGTCGACGCGGCCGACCGGCGACCAGTACTTGCCTTTCCTGAGCGCTGCCAGAGGGTAGGCACCCAGTTCGCGGGAATAGGGACGCGCCCAGTCGTTCGCCAGCAGGCTGGCCGCCGTGTGCGGTGCATGCTTGAGCGGGTTGTCGTCCCGGGGCCAGATGCCTTCCTCGATGCGGCGGATCTCTCCGCGGATGGCGATCATGGCTTCGATGAAGCGGTCGAGTTCGGCCAGCGGCTCGCTTTCGGTCGGCTCCACCATGAGCGTGCCCGGCACGGGAAAGCTCAGTGTGGGCGCGTGGAAGCCGTAGTCGATGAGCCGCTTGGCGACGTCTTCGGCGCTCACGCCACTCGTGTCCTTCAATGGGCGCAGGTCGAGGATGCATTCGTGCGCCACATGCCCGTTGGCGCTGGCGTAGAGCGTCGGATAGTGGTCGCGCAAACGGGCGCTGATGTAGTTGGCGCTCAGGATCGCGGTCTCGGTCGCAGTCTGCAGGCCGTCGGGTCCCATCATGCGTACGTACATCCAGCTGATCGGCAGTACAGCCGCATTACCCAGTGGCGCGGCCGACACGGCGCCGACGGGCGCCCCGTTGCCCGTGGTGGCATGACCGGGCAGGAATGGCACGAGGTCCTCGACCACGCACACGGGCCCGACGCCCGGGCCGCCGCCGCCGTGTGGAATGCAGAAGGTCTTGTGCAGGTTCAGGTGGCTCACGTCGCCACCGAACTCACCGGGCGCGGCCACGCCAACCAGCGCGTTCATGTTGGCGCCATCGACGTACACCCGGCCACCGTGCGCATGGACGATCTCGCAGAGTTCCTTCACGCGCGTCTCGAACACGCCGTGCGTGCTCGGGTAGGTGATCATGATGGCGGCCAGCCGGTCGCCGTGCCGGTCGCACGCGCGCTTGATGTCCTCGATGTCGACGTTGCCCTGCGCGTCGCACGCGGTCACGACCACCTGCATGCCCACCATCTGGGCGCTGGCCGGGTTGGTGCCGTGTGCGGAGGACGGGATCAGGCAGACGTTGCGATGGCTCTCGCCGCGCGACGCATGGAAGGCTTTGATGGCCAGCAGGCCGGCGTACTCGCCTTGCGAGCCTGCATTCGGCTGCAGGCTGATGCCCGCGTAGCCCGTGGCCTCGCACAACCAGGCGCGCAGCTGTGCGTCGAGCTGGGCATAGCCCTGCAGTTGTTCGGCGGGCGCGAACGGATGGATGTTCGCGAATTCCGGCCAGGTGATCGGGATCATCTCGCTGGTCGCGTTGAGCTTCATGGTGCAGCTGCCCAGCGGGATCATGCTGCGGTCCAGCGCCAGGTCCTTGTCGGACAGGCTGCGGATGTATCGCAGCATCGCCGTCTCGCTCTTGTGCGTGTTGAAAACCGGGTGCGTGAGGAAGGTGCTCGTGCGCCGCAGGTCGTCCGGAATGCGCGGTCGCACGCTCTCCGCCAGTGAATCGAAGCGCGGCATCGGCGTGCCGGTGGGCGTGAACAGCGCCCACAGCGTCTCGATGTCGGTGCGGGTCGTCGTTTCGTCGAGCGAGATGCCCAGGTGGCTCTGCAGTCGGTGACGCAGGTTCAGGCCACCGGCCTCGGCGCGCGACAGGATGCGGTCGGTGTCTTCGCCGGTGCGGATGGTCAGCGAGTCGAAGGCGGTGCTGTGGATCAGTTCACGCCCGACCTGTTCGAGGCCCTGCGCCAGCACCGCCGTGAGCGCCGCGACGCGCTGCGCGATGCGCCGCAGCCCGTCCGGGCCGTGGTAGACCGCGTACATGCTGGCGACCACCGCTGGCAGCACCTGTGCGGTACAGATGTTCGAGGTCGCCTTCTCGCGGCGAATGTGCTGCTCGCGCGTCTGCAACGCCAGGCGGTACGCCGGCTGCCCGTGGCTGTCGACGCTGACGCCCACCAGCCGGCCCGGCAGCGAGCGCTTGAACTCGTCACGGCAGGCCAGATAGGCCGCGTGCGGGCCGCCGTTGCACATGGGCATGCCGAACCGCTGCGTCGTGCCGCAGACGATGTCCGCATCCCATTCACCCGGTGGCGCCAGCAGCGTGAGCGCCAGCAGGTCGGCGGCCACGCACAGCGCCGCGCCGCACTGGTGGGCGTGGCCGGCGAGCGGGCGCAGGTCATGCACCTGGCCGGTCGTGCCGGGGTACTGGGCCAGCACCCCGAAGAATTCGCCGCCGGCCATGAGCAGCGGCAGCGTCTGGGTTGCGGTGCTCACCTTCACCTCGATGCCCAGTGGTGCGGCACGCGTCTTGATGACCTCGATGGTCTGTGGATGACAGTCACCGGCCACCAGGAACACGTTGCTCTTGCTCTTGACGCTGCGCTTGGCCAGCGTCATCGCCTCGGCTGCGGCAGTGGCCTCGTCGAGCATCGACGCATTGGCGATCGCCATGCCGGTGAGGTCGCACACCATGGTCTGGAAGTTGAGCAGCGCCTCCATGCGACCCTGCGAAATCTCGGCCTGGTAGGGCGTGTAGGCCGTGTACCAGGCGGGGTTCTCGAGGATGTTGCGCAGGATCACGCCAGGCGTGTGCGTGCCGTAGTAGCCCTGCCCGATGAAGCTGCGCAGCACCTGGTTCTTCTGCGCGATGCCGCGCAGTTCGGCCAGCGCGTTGGCCTCCGTCACCGCCGCGGGCAGGCGCATCGGCGCGGTGCGGCGGATCGCCGCCGGCACGATGCCGTCGATCAGTTCCGCCCGGCTCGCCGAACCGATCACCGGCAGCATGCGCGCCTCGTCTTCAGCACTGATGCCGATGTGGCGCGCAATGAACTCCTGGGCGTTCTCGAGTTCGGTGAGGGAGGGCAAGGCGTTCGTCGGCATGGCGTTGGGAGGCTTTGGCGGGCAGGAGTGGGAGGACAGGTGGTGTGAAAGGGGCGGTGGTGGGCGCGTGCCGGATCAGGATTCGGCGGCGAACTTCTCGTAGTCCGTGGCGTCCAGCAGCACGTCGATCTGTGCCAAGTCGGCCGGCTTCACCTTGAAGAACCAGCCAGCGCCGTTCGGGTCGCTGTTGGCGAGCGACGGATCGGCGCGCAGCGCTTCGTTGACCTCGACGATCTCGCCGGAAATCGGCATGAACACGTCGGCAGCGGCCTTGACCGACTCCACTACGCCGGCGACCTCACCTTGCGCGAAAGTGGTGCCAACTTCAGGCAGATCGACGAAGACCACGTCGCCCAGGGCGTCCTGCGCGTGTGTGGTGATGCCGACGACCACGGGGGCGTCGCCTTCGGTCTGGACCCATTCGTGGTCCTTGGTGTACTTGATGGCCATGGTGGAACTCCTTGGAAAAATGAACTTGAAGATCGTGAATTGCGGCCGGTCGCTGGCAGGTATCAGCCGCGGAAGTAGCGCGCGGGCAGGAAGGGCAGTGCGCTCACTTCCATGGCCACGGGCTTGCCGCGGACGATAGCCTGAATCCGGGTGCCCGGCGCGGCAAAGTCGGCCGCGACATAGCCCATGGCGATGGGCCGGTCGACCGTCGGGCCGAGCAGGCCGCTGGTGACCTGGCCGATCGGCTGGCTCTCGAGGGATTCGAGCAGTGCGCCGTCGCGCACCGGGATGCGTTCGAGGGCCACCAGGCCGACGCGCCGGCGCGCGAGCGCGGCAGGGTCGGACGTGTCCGCAGGCCCGGCGGTCGAGGCCGAGAGTTGTGCGAGCACCTTGCCTGCGCCCGGGAAGCCGCCCGCGCGTGCGCCGCCCGTGCGCCGCACCTTCTGAATCGCCCAGTTCAGCGACGCCTCGACCGGCGTCGTTCCCTCGTCGATGTCGTGACCGTACAGGCACAGGCCGGCTTCCAGCCGCAGCGAGTTGCGCGCGCCCAAGCCGACGGGCTGCACCTCGGGCTGCGCCAGCAGCAGGCGGGCCAGCGCCTGGGCATCGCCGGCCTTCACCGAGATTTCAAATCCGTCTTCGCCGGTGTAGCCGCTGCGCGTGACGAAAGCCGGGATCTTCACGTCATTGCCGCCGATCTGCACCGCGCCGCCCGTCATGAAGACGAAGCGCTCGACGCCGGGCGACAGCCGCGCCAGCGTGGCAGCAGCCTGCGGCCCCTGCAGTGCGAGCAGCGCGTGATCGGGCATCGGCTGCACGTCGCAGCGCGCACCGATGCGCGCCTGGATGTGCGCAATGTCGGTCGCCTTGCAGGCGCCGTTGACGATCACGAAGAGCGTGTCGTGGCCTTCGTTGAAGAACATCAGGTCGTCGATGATGCCGCCCTCGTCGTTCAGCAGCAGGCCGTAGCGTTGCTTGCCGGGCGCGAGGTCGATCACGTCAACGGGCATCAGGCTTTCGAACGCAGCGGCCGCGTCGGGGCCGATCAGGCGCAATTGGCCCATGTGGGAAATGTCGAACAGGCCGGCGGCGGTGCGCGTGTGCTTGTGCTCGGCCATGAGCCCAGCCGGATATTGCACCGGCATCGAATAGCCGGCGAACGGCACCATGCGGGCGCCAAGTTCGACGTGGAGATCGTACAGGGGGGTCTTGAGCAGGTCGTCGGGTGTGGGAGCCAAGGCGCTCTCCAAAGCAAAGGGGCAGACAGGATCCATGACGCAAGTCATGGGCTACCCCTGCTGTCCGCTCTACCTGAGAGATTCGCCCCACGATCGGGGTTTGCTCCTTCGGTGGACGGTCTCCATCGCTGCGATGCACACCGTCTCTCTCCAGCAAGGAAACGCCCGCGTGAACGGGCGCCTCGTCAGTCCTTTGGCCTGAGCGTTCGGGAATCCCCTGCGCCTTCGGCGGCCCCGCGTGGCGGGACTCTCTCCTGACCTGGGCGAGTGTAATGGATCGCGTTGTCTGTCTGTCAGGCGGGCAGGCAGGCTCGCTTAGGGGCGGGCTCACGCCGATGGCGTGCTCTGCTCCGCGAATGTCCCCCGCCGTCAGCCTTCGGCTGACGGCTCCTCCTTTATTTCGCTGCGCAGAGCACACCATCGACGTGAGCCAGTGCGAGGCGGTAATTCATCGACCGTGCACCACCGGCTTGTCCACGTGCGCAGGGCGCCGGGTGCTTCCCGCAGCGAAGTAAAGGAGGAGGCCGCAGGCCGGGGGACATGAGCGGAGGGAAGTACCCGGTGGCCTGTGCACGCACCCAGGATTCCCCAGCATCAACCTCCGACGCGGAAAAGCGTTACTTGAACCCCAGCGCCCGCGGCATCCAGGTGCTCAGCGCCGGCACGAAGGTCAGCAGCACCAGCACCGCGCCATGCGCCCACAGGAACGGCACCAGTTCGCGCACGAGCTTGGACATCGGCACCTTCGACACGTTGCACGTCACGAACAGCAGGCCACCCACCGGCGGCGTGATCATGCCGAGCGTGAGGTTGTAGATCACGATCATCGCGAAATGCACAGGGTCGACGCCCAGCTTGATCGCCACTGGCGCGAGGATCGGCGCCAGCACCATCACGCCCGGCAGCGGTTCGATGAAGATGCCGAAGAGCAGCAGGAAGACGTTGACGATGATGAGAAACATCCACGGCGACAGGTTCATGCCGATGAGCCATTCGGCCATCTGCTGGGGAATGCCTTCGATCGTCAGCACCCACGCGAAAGATGCCGACAGCCCGATGATGATCAGCACCGACGCCGACAGCAGCGCCGAGCGCTCCAGGATGTTGGGCAGCGCCTTCCACTCGAGCGTGCGGTAGACGAACTTGCCGCACACCAGTGCATAGAACACCGCCACCACCGACGCTTCGGTCGGCGTGAACCAGCCCGCGCGCATGCCGCCCAGAATGACCACCGGCAGCAGGATGGCCGGCAGCGCCTTCCAGGTCGTCAGCAGAATTTCGCGCAGCGGCGGCAGCTTGCCGTCGCCCTTGTAGTTGCGCTTCTTCGACACGTGGAAGTTGACCGCGCACATCGCCACTGCGATCAGGATGCCCGGCAGGATGCCCGCGACGAACAGCGTGCCCACCGACACCGTCTCGTCCTGCAGCGCATAGATGATCATGATGATTGACGGCGGAATGATCGGCCCGACGATCGCCGTCGACGCGGTGAGTGCCGCGGCGTAGGAGCGGTCGTAGCCCGCCTTGTCCATCATCTTGATCAGCATCGAACCCGGGCCTGCCGCATCGGCCAGCGCGGAGCCGGAGATGCCCGAGAAGAAGGTCAGCGACACCACGTTGGTGTAGCCCAGGCCGCCGCGCTTGTGGCCGACGAACTGGCCCGCGAAGCGCAGCAGCACCTCGGTGAGCGACCCGCCGCTCATCAGTTCTGCCGCGAGGATGAAGAAGGGCACCGCCATCAGCGGGAAGCTGTCGATGCCGGTGAAGGTTTCCTTCAGCAGCACCATGAGCGGATAGCTCTCTGCGAAGATCAGTGTGGTGGCGGTCGACAGGCCGAGCGCAAAGGCGACGGGCACGCCGATCGCCAGGAACACGCAGGCGGAGACGATGAGAATGACGCTGGCATCCATGGTCAATCCCTTACAGCGACGCGCTGGCGGTGGCGTCGAAATGCGCGTCCGAGCGGAACTCCCGTCGCAGCACGTACCCCTTGACCACCAGCAGGAAGTGCACGATCAGCAGCACGCCACCGATCAGCATGGCACTGTAGATGTAGGCAAACGGCAACTGCGTGACGGCCGTCAGCTGGAACATCGTGCGCTCCATGTAGAGCCACCCGTACCAGACCATGAAGCCGAAGAAGGCGAAGAGCAGGGCGGCGACGACCACCCGCACGGCCACGGCACCGGCATGCGGCAGCGCGTCCTGAAGGTTCTCGACGGCAATGTGGCCGCCGTAGCGCAGCACCGGCCCGGCACCCAGGAAGGTCAGCCAGATCATCATGTGCCGCGACACCTCCTCAGCCCATTCGAGCGACTGGTTGGTGAGGTAGCGCAGTGCCACGTTGGTGAAGATGATCACCGACATGGCGGCGATCAACAGGATCAGCGTCCAGCGGTTGGCGGCAAGGAAGTAGCGCTCGAAAGCTTGCACGGGAAATCTCGATTCTCAAAAAAGCAAAGCGCCCGGCGCTGCAAAGGCGCGCCGGGCGGCTGGTCGGCGAGGAAGGCGGCGTCGGTTACCGGACGTCCGCGATCTTCTTGATGTTGTCGGCGCCGAACTCCTTGGCGTAGCCGACGTAGGCCGGCTTGAGCGCTTCCCGGAAGGCGTTGCCGTCGACGGTGCGCGTGACCTTCATTCCGTCCTTCTCGAGCTGGGCGATGCCGTTGTTCTCGTCGTCGTTGACCTTCTTGCGCTGCGCGACAGACGCAGTTTTCGCCGCGGCCAGGAACACCTTCTTGTCGCTGTCCGACAGCTTGTTCCAGACCTTGGGCGACAGCAGCAGCAGCGCGGGCGAGTACACGTGACCGGTCAGCGACAGGTGCTTTTGCACCTGCGAGAACTTCGATGCCAGGATGACCGGGATCGGGTTCTCCTGGCCGTCGACCGTGCCTTGCTGCAGCGCGCCGAAGAGCTCGGGAAACGCCATCGGCGTGGGCAGGATGCCGAAGGTGCGGTAACCGTCCATGTGCACCTTGTTTTCCATGGTGCGCATCTTCAGGCCGGCCGCGTCGGTCGGCTTGACGATGTCGCGCTTGCTGTTGGTCATGTGGCGAAAGCCGTTTTCCGTCCAGGCCAGCGCGATGATGCCCTTGCTCGGGAACTTGGTCAGGATGTCCTGGCCGATCGGGCCGTCCATGACCTTTCGCGCGTGGTCGTAGTCGCGAAACAGGAACGGAATGTCCACGATCTTCATTTCGGGCACGAAGTTGCCCACCGGGCCGGTCGAGGTGTTCAGCAGGTCCTGCGTGCCCAGCTGGATGGCCTCGATCTGCTCGCGTTCGCCGCCCAGCGCCGAGTTGGCGAAATGCTGGCACTTGAAGCGGCCCGAGGTGTTCTTCTCGACCTCGTCGCAGAACGCGGTCGATCCGACGCCGTAATGCGATTCCTTGGACGTGGCGTAGCCGATCTTGAGCGTGGTGGTCTGTTGTGCGAATGCGCTGGTGCCGAGGGCGGCCAGCGCGATGCAGGCGGCGGCGATGGGGCCGAATTTCATGGTGTCTCCGAAGGGGTCGCACGACGCGCGGGATCGCGCGCCTGACTGCCGCCTGACTATGCGCGTGTCGGGAGCTTTACCGCGTCGGGACTTTCACGGACGTAATCGCGAATTACCTGGTCGAAACTTTCATCTGCGTGCAGGCCGAGCGCGCGGGCACGCGTCCAGTCGAAGCGCCCGGGCCAGGTCTTGACGATGCGCGCGATGGCCGGGTCGGGTGTGCGGTCGAGCAGGTCGGTGGCGGCGCTGCCGGCCACGCGGCCGAGCGCCGCGGCCATGTCGCCGACCGTGGTGGCGAGGGACGGCAGGTTCAATGCGATGCGCGGACCCCATTCGGCGTCCGACGCCTCGGCCGCCCGCAGCAGGCCCTCGATGGCGCGCGCGGGCGAGCCGATGGCCACGGGAGTGTCGTCGGGCACGGGGCAAGGCGCACGCACGCCGGCCAGCGGCTCGCGGATCATGCCGCTGAAGAAGCCCGAGGCCGCGCCGTTCGGCTTGCCCGGACGCACGCTCACCGTCATCAGGCGCACGCTGCGGCCCTGGATGAAACCCTTGCGGCTGTAGTCGGCGACCAACTGCTCGCCAATGACCTTCTGGATGCCGTAGCTCGTCATCGGCGTGGGCAGCGTCTGGTCGCCGATCACCGGTGGCAGGGGCAATTCGGGCGAATCGCCGAAAACCGCCAATGAACTCGAGAAGACCAGGACGGGCGCCGTGCCGACTTGGCGACATGCTTCCAGCAGCGCATGGGTGGCTGCGAAATTGCTGCGCATGCCCAGGTCGAAGTCGGCTTCGCACTCGCCGCTGACGGCCGCTGCCAGGTGGAACACCACCGCAGTTTCCGGCGAGACGACCTGCTGGGGCGTGGCGCCGAGCAGCGCGTTCAGGTCGCCAACGACGGTGGCGATGCGCGCGTCGCCGGCCAGGTCGACCGGTGCGCCCACGCGGTCGACCAGCGTGATGCGGGTGATGGCTGCCGGTGCGGCCCCTGCCCGCGACAGCATGCCGCGCGCGAGCAGGGTGCGTGCAAGGCGAGCGCCCAGGAATCCGGCGCCGCCGGTGATGACGATTTGCATGTGGCTTGTCTCCTTTGATCGGGACAGTCTAGCCGCGCACACCGGGGCGTGGCTACGTGCGCGGTGCGCGCACCGTGCGCCAAAGGAGGCCCAGAAAGAGCAGCGCGGTCAGCGCCAGCGCCACCGCGCTCATGAGCCAGAACGCCAGTGGCGACTGCATGGCCGGCCATGGCCCGATACCCCGGTAGGCCAGTAGGTAACTGCCACCCAGGCCCACGCCCCACAGCAGCGCGCAGTACAGGACGAGCGGCATGAAGGTCACGCGATAGCAGCGCAGGACGAACACGCACAGCGTCTGTACTGCGTCGGCCAGGTGGTAGGCGGCGGTCGCCAGCAAAAGCGTGGCGGCGAGCGCGACCACGGCCGGCTTGTCCGAGTAGATGCCCGCGAGCTGCCATCGAAGCGCCACCATCAGCGTCGCGATGACCGCGGCACACAGCAACGCCAGTTCGAAGCCGATGCGGCAGGCGCGTCGGGCGCGTGCCGGGTCGCCCGCGCCGAGCCAGTAGCTCACGCGCGCACTGGTCGCGATGGCCAGCGACAGCGGCATCATGTAGGCAACCGCCGTGAGGTTCGACGCGATCTGGTGCGAAGCCGCAGCCGCGGTGCCCAGCCGCGCGATGAACAGCGCCATCAGTGTGAACGACGTCACCTCGACCAGCACCGACAGCCCACCCGGTATGCCCAATCGCGCGAAGCGGCCGATCTGCCGCCAATCGGGCGCTTCGATGCGCCGCCAGAAGCCATAGGGACGGTAGAAGGCCTGGGTGCGCAGCAACCACAGCGCGGCGGCGAGCATCGTCCAGTTCACCGCGAAGGTCGCCCAGCCGCAGCCTGCAAGGCCCATGGCCGGCAACCCGCCACCGCCGAAGGCGAACCAGATTGACAGCGGCAGTTTGATGAAGAGCGAGCCCAGTTGCAGCCAGGTGACGAGCTGCGGATTGCCCAGGCTCTGATTGAGCGTGCTGAAGAGCCGAAAGAGCAGCGCCGGCGGCAATGCGAACGCCAGCACCGCGAGGTAGGCCTCGACGTCGCCCCGCATGGCATCGGGCACCCGCGTCCACTCCAGCAGGGCGCCCGGCATCAGCAGCACGGCCATGCCCAGCACCATCGCAATGCCGCACAGGTAGAGCGCCTGGCGCAGCGAACGCCCGACATCGCCGGTGCGGCGCGCGCCATGCAGCTCGGCCCAGATGGGCAGCAGCGCCTGCAGAACGCCCATCAACGACACGTACACGCTGATGAAGATGGCCGAGCCCACCGACAGCGCAGCCAGGGCGCGTTCGTCGTATCGACCTGCGACGATGGTGTCGGTCACGCCAAAGGCCATCACCGCCAACTGGCCGACGAGCACGGTGCCCGCGTGGCGCGCCAACGTGCGCCGTTCGCTGCGCCGGAACGTGCCTGCGGACGATGCGTCCTGGGTCACGGCGCCAGGCGTTCGTAGAGAAGCAGGTCGTCGCTGGCGCTGGTCTGGCGCCGGAAGCTGCCGATCAGATGCCATTGATCGAAGGACACGACCGTGCGCAGCGTCGGAATTGCGTCGGCGCTGATCAGCAGCCATCGGCAGCTGCTGTGGTCGTCGAACACCTGCAGGTCGAAGTCGCCATGGTGGCGCAGCGCTGCGATCTGCGGCCGGGGCACACCCAACTCGGCGACGCAGCCGGGCCGCGTGCCGACCTTTTCGGCAATCGATGCCACCTGAGGGCCGTAGCTCAGCACGTGGTCCAGCGAAGGCAGCCAGAGCGTCATGCCCAGCAGCCAGCACAGCGCCGCGCCGCCGGCCGGCAGCACCAGCGTCTTCCAGAGCGCCGCGCGATGGCGGCCGGACCGCCAGCGCACCAGCCAGCACCAGGCCACGGTGGCCACGATGGCAAATGCCACGCCCAGCCACGAGATCGGGGGTACGTGCCCCAGCGTGAGCCGCGCCACGCTGGACGCCATCTTCGGCGGCCAACCGCTCTGCATGGCGAACCAGTAGATCCAGATGATGAGCGCCGAGCCGGTGAAAAAAAGCAGCGTGAACCAGTCGACGAGCGCGGCCACGCTGCGGCGGAAGGTCGGCAGCGCGAATGCAGCCAGGGTCGCGAAAGCCGGCAGTCCCAGCAGCAGCGAGCGCTCGGAAAAATTGGTGCTCCATGTCGCCGCCAATGGAACGGCCACGAACCAGAGCGGCAGCGCCACATGGCGCGCCGACAGCTGGCGGCGCCAGCGCCACAGCGTCCAGAGCGCCAGCGGCCAGGCGGGCCAGGTGAACCACAGGAGCAGACGCAACTGGCTGCCGACGTCGGCGCCCAGCGAACGCCCGGGGTGCGTGCCGGGCAGAGAGATTTGCCAATGCCAGAGCTTCATGGCGACCGCCAGCAAGGCGGCGACCGCGGTGGCTGTAGCAATGAGCAACAGTGCCTTGTACGAGTAGCCAGGTGTCTCATCGTCTTCGTCGCCCAGGGCGGCGCGACGCCGGGTGTCCAGCCATGCGATCGCAAGGCCGCCCACGCCGAGCGCCAGACCGACGGCCGGTGCGCCGCTGAGTGTCAGGCCGAACGTGCCGCCCAGTAGCGCGACGGTCGCGCCCAGGGGGCGGTAAGGCAGGGCCGCGATACCGAAGAAGACATGCGTCGTGAAGAAGAGCTGCGCCAGCGCGGGCGTGGTCTCATGGCCCAGTTGCGCCAGCCCCAGGCAGGCGATCAGTGCCAGGAGGCCACCGTCGGCCATCGCACGTGCGTAGTCCTTGGGCAGTGCCTCGCCGCCGAAGGCGAAGGCGACCGGCTGCGCACGTGGCGTGCGTGCAAGGAAGTACACCGCATACCAGGTGGTGGTAAAGACCAGCCACAGCATGAGTGCAAAAACGAAGCGAACGGCCAGGTCGGGGTGGACCCACGACGGTGCCAGCTTGATGGCTGCCGCGCCGATCCAGTAGGGCAGCAGCGCGGGCGTCTCGGGCCGCAGGCCGAGCAGCAGCGGGTCCAGCCAGCGTGCCAGTCCCTCGGTGGTCCGTGCAAGTTCGGCCATGTAGCCGAAAGACGTGACGTCGGCGCTCTTCCACGGCCCGCGCCCGACCAAGCCCGGCAGCAGGTAAGCGGCGCAGAGCAAAAGCAGGGCAATGCGCGGCAGTCGTCGCACGGCGCTTTGGGCAACGATCGCGGGGGTCGGCTGGTTCAATTGTGGCGGTGCGTGCTCGAAAGAAAGAAAAAAGGGCAGCGCGGTAAACCGGGCTGCCCTCGACCTGGGTACGTTTGCTTACTTGGAAGCAGCGCCGGTGGTCTTGCCGAAACGGTTGCGGAACTTCTCGACGCGACCGCCCATGTTGTCCACCGACTTTTGCGTGCCAGTGTAGAACGGGTGCGATTCGCTGGTGGTGTCCAGCTTGAACAGCGGCAGTTCACGACCGTCTTCGGTCTTGCCCATTTCCTTGGTGTTCGCGCACGAACGCGTCACGAACTTGAAGCCGTTCGACATGTCGACGAACAGAACTTCACGGTAGTTCGGGTGGATGCCTTCTTTCATGGTATTTCCTTTGGGGTCGATGCGAGAGCCACGAGCACGGTGGACGGTTCCGATGGGAGGGGCACGACGCCCGTGCCATCTTCGGCTGCACTTTTCGCTGAGCCCGCGATTATCGCATACTGGTGCACTCTGTCGATCCGGATTTTCTGCCATGACTTTACCGCTGTTGCGCGTTGGCCTCGTCGGCTACGGTTTTGCCGGCCGTACCTTCCACGCACCCGTGCTTTCGACCGTGGCTGGCCTTCAGCTGGCGGCCGTCGCCAGCTCGCAGCCTGCGCAGGTTCAAGCCGACTGGCCCGGCGTGCCGGTGGATCCCGACGCGCAGGCGCTGCTGCGCCGCGGCGATATCGATCTGGTGGTGATCGCCGCGCCGAACGCGCAGCATCACCCGCTGGCCCACGACGCCCTGTTGGCTGGCAAGCACGTGGTGGTCGACAAGCCCTTCACGCTCGATGCGGCAGAAGCGCGCGAACTGGCGGCGCTCGCCGCCGAGCATCAACGCGTGCTGTCGGTCTACCAGAACCGGCGGTACGACGCCGACTTCCTGACGCTTCGCGACCTGCTGGCCTCGGGCCAACTGGGCCGGCCGGTGTACTTCGAATCCCATTTCGACCGCTTCCGCCCCGAGGTGCGCGACCGCTGGCGCGAGCAGGCCGTGCCTGGCGCAGGGCTGTGGGGCGATCTGGGTTCGCATCTGCTCGACCAGGCATTGCAGTTGTTCGGCAAGCCCGACACGCTGCAGGTCGACCTCGCGGCGCTGCGCGACGGGGCGGCCGTCGAGGACTACTTCCACGCCTTGCTGCGCTACGAAACCGGCCCGCATGCGCCGCTGCGCGTGGTGTTGCACGCGACCACCCTGGCTGCGCATGCGGCGCCGCGCTACCTGGTGCATGGCACACGGGGAAGCTATGTGAAGCATGGCGTCGACCCGCAGGAAGACGCACTGCGCGCAGGTCTGCGACCCGGCGGTGCGGATTGGGGTGTCGACCCGGTGCCCGGCGACCTTCGCGTGCTCGCCGTCGGGGATTGGATGAAGGACAGCAGCGTACCGAGTCGGCCAGGCAACTACGGCGACTACTACGCCGCAGTGCGCGACGCGATCCATGGGGTCGGGCCGAACCCGGTGCCGCCCGCGCAGGCCGTCGAGTTGATGGCTTTGCTGGACCTGGGGCGACGCAGTGCTGCAGAGGGAAGGGCGTTGCCAACGTCGTGACGCCATGAAAAAAGCCCGTCGCGAGGACAGGCTTCAATCTTGACCCCCCCCACGGGACCGGCAGGGCCGGACCGAGGGAGATGGAGCTGCTGATCAGCCCCCGCGACGCATCATGTCGAAGAACTCGACATTGGTCTTGGTCGCCTTCATGTTCTTGAGCATCAGCTCCATCGCCTCGATCTCGTCCATGTTGTACATCAACTGGCGCAGGATGCGGGTCTTCTGGAGGATCTCCGGCGGCAACAGCAATTCTTCGCGGCGCGTGCCGCTGCGGTTGAGCTGGATCGAAGGGAACACGCGCTTTTCGTACAGGCGGCGGTCCAGGTGGATTTCGGAGTTGCCGGTGCCCTTGAACTCTTCGAAGATCACTTCGTCCATGCGGCTGCCGGTGTCGATCAGCGCGGTGCCGATGATGGTCAGCGAGCCGCCTTCTTCGACGTTGCGCGCGGCACCCAGGAAGCGCTTGGGACGCTGCAGCGCGTTGGAGTCGACACCGCCGGTCAGCACCTTGCCCGAAGAGGGAACAACGTTGTTGTAGGCACGGGCCAGGCGGGTGATCGAGTCGAGCAGGATCACGACGTCCTTCTTCAACTCGACCAGGCGCTTGGCGCGCTCGATCACCATTTCGGCGACGTGCACGTGGCGGGCGGCAGGCTCGTCGAAGGTCGAAGCGATGACTTCGCCCTTCACCGTGCGCTGCATTTCGGTCACTTCTTCAGGCCGCTCGTCCACCAGCAGCACCATCATGTGCACTTCCGGGTAGTTGGCACTGATGGCGTGGGCGATGTGCTGCATCATCACCGTCTTGCCGCTCTTGGGCGGCGCCACCAGCAGGGCGCGCTGGCCTTTGCCGATGGGGGCGATGATGTCGATGATGCGGCCCGTGATGTTCTCTTCGCCCTTGACGCCGTCGCGTTCGAGCTTCATCTGTTCCTTGGGGAACAGGGGCGTCAGGTTTTCGAACATCACCTTGTGCTTGTTCTGCTCGGGCGGGCCGCCATTGACGGCGTCCAGCTTGGTCAGTGCAAAGTAACGCTCGCCGTCCTTGGGCGTGCGCACTTCGCCTTCGACCATGTCGCCGGTGTGCAGGTTGAAGCGTCGCACCTGGCTCGGCGAAATGTAGATGTCATCGGTGCTGGCGGTAAAGCTGGTGTCGGGGCTGCGCAGGAATCCAAAGCCATCGGGCAGGATTTCCAGAACGCCATCGGCAAAGACCTGTTCGCCGGCCTTCGCGCGCTTCTTGATGATCGCGAACATCAGCTCCTGCTTGCGCATGCGGCCGGTGTTTTCGATCTCAAGGGCTTCGGCCTGCTTGAGGACTTCAGACACGTGAAGTGCCTTGAGTTCGTTTAAGTGCATGGAGCGACCCCTTGCGGGGTATTTGTCGAACGGGAAACGGGGGGAGGTTTAAGGAGAGGCGAGAACTGCCTCACAAACCGGGGAACTCAAACCGGGCGAGCCGGTGATCTGACGGATATTATGACAGGAAAAAACAGGGCGGTCGGCACATTGCGTGCCGCCCGCCGATCCGGGCTGAAAATCAGGCCAGTTGCTGGTCGATGAACGCCGTAAGTTGTGCCTTGCTCATCGCGCCGACCTTGGTGGCAGCGAGTTGGCCGTCCTTGAACAGCATCAGCGTCGGGATACCGCGAATGCCGAACTTGGCGGGAATGTCGCGGTTTTCGTCCACGTTCATCTTGGCGATCTGCAGCTTGCCTTCGTAGGTGGCAGAAACTTCGTCCAGGATGGGGGCGATCATCTTGCAGGGACCACACCATTCGGCCCAGTAGTCGACCAGCACAGGCTTGCCGGACTTGAGCACGTCGGCTTCGAAGGAAGAGTCGGAGATGTGTTTGATCAGTTCGCTGGCCATGGTGGATCCTTGTGTGGCGGGTGGTTTTCGGTCCCGCAGAAGTGAAGGTCATTGTGACAGAAACCAAGTGTCAACGTCGGTGGGGGCGGGCTATGGGCGCGATAGCCAAAGCGATGAATAAGGCGGTCGTCAAGGTACACATACCTCGCTTTGAACGATACTGCCACGCCCCCCTATCCCATCCGCGCCTGCCGTTCTTTCTCGCGGTGCGGGGATGAACCGGCACTATCCCAAATCCAAATGACAGCAATCAAGACCGTGGCCGTGATCGGCGGCGGACCGGCCGGCCTGATGGCCGCCGAAACCCTGGGTGCCGCAGGCCTCGAGGTTCATCTCTACGACACCATGCCTTCGGTGGGCCGCAAGTTCCTGCTCGCTGGCCGCGGTGGGCTCAATCTCACGCACTCCGAACCGTTCGATGTTTTCGCCAGTCGCTTCGGCGACCGCCGCACCGCAGTCGAGCCGCTGCTGAACGCCTTCAGTCCCGACGCGCTGCGTGCGTGGAGTCAGGGGCTGGGCATCGACACCTTCGTAGGAACCTCGGGCCGCGTGTTTCCGACGGACATGAAGGCCGCGCCGCTGCTGCGTGCGTGGCTGCACCGCCTGCGCGCTGCAGGCGTGCAGTTCCACATGCGCCATCGCTGGCTTGGGTGGCCGGATCAGCACAGCGATGCGCCCGCGACGTCGCTGCGTTTTGACACCCCTGCGGGCGAGCGCACGATCGCGGCCGACGCCATCGTGTTGGCGCTGGGCGGTGCGAGCTGGTCGCGGCTGGGGTCGGACGGTGCATGGGTGCCGTGGTTGCAGGCGCGCGGCGTGGCGGTCGCACCGCTGGCGCCGGCCAACTGCGGCTTCGACATGGCATGGAGTGCACACTTCAGTGAGCGATTCGCGGGCCAGCCCTTCAAGTCGGTTGCCATTGCATTCACCGATTCGGCGGGCCGCAGCTTCGCGCGCCGCGGCGAGTTCGTGGCCACGGCCACCGGCATCGAGGGCAGCCTGGTCTACGCCGCGTCGGCGCTGCTGCGCGACGAGATTGCAGCCAACGGCAGCGCGACCCTGCGGCTCGACCTCTTGCCTGACCGCAGTGCAGAACAGGTGGCGGCCGCGGTGCGGCATCCGCGCGGTGCACGTTCGCTCAGCAGCCACCTGAAGAGCCGCCTGGGCATCGAAGGCGTGAAGGCCGGCGTGTTGCACGAGGTGCTCAAGCGCGACGAGATGCTGGATGCCGACAAGCTGGCAGCCACGCTCAAGGCCGTGCCGCTCCGCCTGACGGCGCCGCGGCAGATTGACGAGGCCATCAGCAGCGCGGGCGGCGTGAGGTTCGAAGCGCTCGGTGCCACCTTGATGGCCTCTGCGCTGCCCGGCGTGTTTTGCGCGGGCGAGATGCTCGATTGGGAAGCTCCGACGGGCGGTTACCTGATCAATGCGTCGATGGCCAGCGGCGTTGCAGCCGCCCGGGGCGTGCTCGCGCACCTGGCCGTCGGTACTTGACGCGGCCATCGAAGTCGGCGATTGACGGAGCGCATTGCATATGGATGGCCTGGACCTGATCAAGACCTTTCGCGAGGTTGCACAACGCGGCAGCTTTTCGCGCGCGGCGATCGTGATCGGGTTGTCCAAAGCCACGGTCAGCAAGCACGTGGCCGAACTGGAAACGCGCTGCGGCGTTCGTCTGCTCAATCGGTCCACGCGCGCCCTGAGCCTGACGGACGCAGGGCAAGTGCTGCTCGAACGCAGCACGCAACTCGTCGAGAGTGCCGAGCGCACGCTGGCTGAACTGCAGCAGCTCGGCGGCAATCCACGCGGTCGCCTTCGGATGACGGCGCCTTCGGGCCTTGCCAACGAATGGCTCACGGGTGTGGTCGCCGACTTCATGACGCACTATCCGGAAGTCAGCATCAGCATCGACTTCACCAATCGCGATGTCGACCTCGTGGAAGATGGCGTGGACATCGCCTTGCAGGGCGGGCGGATTCCCGACCTCAATGCCATCGTGCGGCGACTGGCGCCCGTGCGGCTGGTGCTGTGCGCTTCGCCAGCCTACTGGGCTCGTCGCGGTCTGCCGAAGGTGCCCGAAGACCTGCAGCGCCACGAGTTCCTGCGATTCTCGCTCATGCCTGCAAACTACGTCGAACTGCAGCGCGACGGGCAGCCCTACCCCGTGCCTGTGCAGTCGCGCATGGATTGCAATGAGCCCGCAGCGTTGATCGAGCTCGCACTGCGTGGTGCGGGCATGATCGTGGCACCGGTCTTTCTTGCCAAACCGCACCTGGAACGTGGTGCGCTGGTGCCCGTGTTCGAAGACTGGATGCCCACGGACATCTGGATCTACGCGGCCTATTCGCAGCGGCGCCACAACAGCGCTGCACTGCGGATGATGCTCGATTTCCTTGCGCGCTCGATGGACACTGCGGCGCTTTAGCGGGGTTGCGGTACAGCAGCTTTTGTGTGCACAGAAGCGTGCCAGGATTGTTTCGCTCTAGGAAACATCGTGTCTTCAGTACGAATCATCCCACAGTGAGTTTCGGATCGATACTGGCCACGCGGTTCGCTGAAGGGCGCACCGGCAAACGTCCAACCGACATGACCGAATCCGAGGAGATCCCTATGAACATGACCCAACGCCTTTCCGTTCTCGCCGCCGCTGCCAGCCTGTCGCTGTTCGCTGCCATCCCTGCGCAAGCAGAAACGTACGACGGCGTGCAGGGCGTCACGTCTGCCCGCTCGGCCGAGGAAGTGCGCAGCGAAGCGTACAAGGCTGCCGCCGCACCTTCGCAGAACGTGCCACGTGGCTCGCGCGGTGCGGAAGCCTTCACTCCCAGCGCCGACCCAGCCGCCGTGCGCGCACAAGCCATCGCCACGGCGAATGCGCCGGACCAGAACGTGTCGAGCGGCTCGCGCTACAACAGCCGCGTCGTGTCCACCCCGGCTGCACGCACGCAAGCCGCCGGCGCGCAGACCCCAGGCACCGTCACCAAGTAAGTCGACAACCTGAGCAGGCCAGCGGCACCTGATGCCGGTGGTTTTCCGCTGAAGAACCCCGCACTGGACGTTGTCCTTTGCGGGTTTTTTTGTCTGTGGAGCACGCGCAATGTCTGTGGGTCGTGGGCAACCGCAATGCGCGAAATTTCTAGGGGGAGGCGAGGGCCCTGGAAGCTCGCGCAGCCTTGTGCGCAAGTCTTCATCAAGAATGAGGTTGACGAGCCTTACCCCCGGCACTGACTACGCAGTTAGGGCTGCTTGGTTCCCCACCTGACCCGGTTGGCCGCTTCACCATGCGGGGAGGCCCGTCAGCCGCTATTGTACCTCGTGCGCAGGCCTGCTTCAGGCGGCTGGAGGCACTTCAGGTCGTGGCCGCCGGTGCGATTCCGACAACCTGAACGACAACTTAGAATCCTCGCAATGTCCTATATCGTGCTCGCCCGCAAATACCGGCCCCGCAACTTCGAAGAAATGGTCGGGCAGGAGCATGTGGTCCAGGCGTTGTCCAACGCGTTGACGACCCAGCGCCTGCATCACGCCTACCTCTTCACCGGCACCCGCGGTGTGGGGAAGACGACGGTGTCGCGCATCCTGGCGAAGTCGCTGAACTGCCAGGGGCCGGACGGGCAGGGCGGCATCACCGCCACGCCTTGCGGGGTGTGCCAGGCCTGCCGCGACATCGATTCGGGCCGTTTCGTCGACTACACCGAACTCGACGCCGCCTCCAACCGTGGCGTGGACGAGGTCCAGGCCCTGTTGGAGCAGGCTGTCTACAAACCGGTGCAGGGGCGCTTCAAGGTCTTCATGATCGACGAAGTGCACATGCTCACCAACACCGCGTTCAACGCGATGCTCAAGACGCTGGAAGAGCCGCCCGAATACCTGAAGTTCGTGCTGGCCACCACCGATCCGCAGAAGGTGCCGGTCACGGTGTTGTCGCGGTGCCTGCAGTTCAACCTGCGTCCGATGGCACCGGAGACCGTGCTGGAGCATCTGACCAAGGTGCTGCACATCGAAGAGGTGCCGGCCGAAGAGCAGGCATTGCGCCTGCTTGCGCGTGCGGCGCGCGGTTCGATGCGCGATGCGCTGTCGCTGACGGACCAGGCCATTGCCTTCGGCAATGGCACGTTGGCCGAAGCGGGCGTGCGGCAGATGCTGGGCAGTGTCGACCGTGGCCATGTGTTCCGGTTGATCGACGCACTGGCGCAAGGTGACGGCAAGACGGTGGTCGAAACCGCCGAGACCTTGCGCCGCGATGGCTTCTCCGCCGCTTCCACGCTGGAGGAAATGACCAGCGTGCTGCAAGCCATGGCGGTGATCCAGGCCGTGCCGTCGCGCGCGCCGGGCAGCGAATCGACCGACCCCGACGCAGCGGAAACGGCACGCCTCGCCGCTGCCATGCCGCAGGATGAAACGCAGCTGCTTTACAGCCTGTGCCTGCATGGGCGCAGCGAGCTGGGCCTGGCGCCCGACGAATACGCCGCGCTCACGATGGTGCTGCTGCGGTTGCTGGCGTTCAAGCCCGCCGGCCCTGCCACCGCGGAAAAAAAAACTCTGAATGAAACGCAGGTGGCCGTTGCGATGGCGCCCGCTGTCGCAACCGCCGCGGGTGGCACGGCGGGCAGCGCAGCTGCCATTACCGTTGTTGCACCGACGCGCAGTGTGTCGCCTGTTGCTGCTGCACCCGCGTCGCCCGCGCCTTCGGCACCCAAGGTCGCTTCGGCTGCACCGGTACCACTCCCGGCACCACCGCCCGGTCAGCGGCTCCCGGTGCGCGAATCGCCGCCCGAGCCGACCCTGCATCGCCGTGATCCTGCCACCCAACCTGAGCCTGCCGCACCGCCACCGCAGGTTGTCGCCATGCAGGTGCGCGTCCAGCCGCCCGCAAGCGTGCGCGACAGTGCGCGCGACGACGCCCGCGCCAGCAGCGCGCCCATCGCGCCCAGCGAAGACGGCGATTTCTGGCACGCCACGGTCACGCAGATGGTCACCGCCGAACTCATCGGCGCGCTGACCCGGGAACTGGCGCTGCAGTCACAGCTGGTGGCCCGTGATGTCGACCAGTGGATGCTGCGTGTCGAGCGCGAGTCGCTCAACCAGCCGGCCAGCCGGGACAAGCTGCAGACTGCGCTCGCAGGCATCGGCCATGCGGTGAAAATCACCATCGAGATCGGCGGCGTGGCCGACAGCCCCGCTCGGCGCAACAAGGTGGCCGCCGAGGCGCGCCAGCGCGTGGCCGAAGAGGCCATCCACAACGACCCCGACGTGCAGGCGATGATGCGCGACTGGGACGCGCGGGTCGTGCCCGGCACGCTCAAGCCCGCCTGATCATTTTTCTCCTCACCCTCACACTCACCACCCACAAGGATCAAACGATGTTCAACAAAGGACAACTCGCCGGCCTCATGAAGCAGGCGCAGGCCATGCAGGAGAACCTCAAGAAGGCGCAGGACGAACTCGCGACCATCGAGGTCGAAGGCGAATCGGGCGCCGGTCTGGTCAAGGTGCTGATGACCTGCAAGCACGACGTCAAGCGCATCACCATCGACCCGAGCCTCCTGGCCGACGACAAGGACATGCTCGAAGACCTGGTGGCTGCGGCCTTCAACGCCGCCGTGCGCAAGGCCGAGGAAACCAGCGAGCAGAAGATGGGCAAGCTCACCGCCGGCCTGCCGCCCGGCATGAAGATGCCGTTCTGAGCCGCCGCACGTCATGGCCGATACCAGCTCGCTCGATGCGCTGATCGATGCGCTTCGGCGGCTGCCGGGCGTGGGCGTCAAGTCGGCGTCACGCATGGCCTTCCACCTGCTGCAGCACGACCTCGCGGGGGCGCAGTTGCTCTCGCAGGCGCTTGAGCATGCGGCCAGCAGCGTGCGTCATTGCGAACTTTGCAATACCTTCACCGAAGGTTCGATCTGCAGCGTCTGCCTGGATCCGCGACGCGACGGCACCAAGCTGTGCGTGGTCGAAACGCCAGCCGACCAGGCCGCGCTCGAGCGCACGGGTGCTTTCCGTGGCTACTATTTCGTCCTGATGGGCAAGCTCAGCCCGCTGGACGGCATCGGGCCGCATGACATCGGCCTGAAGAAGCTGTTCGACCGCGCGCGGGATGGGACGGTCAGCGAGGTGATCCTAGCGACCAATTTCACTGCCGAGGGCGAGGCCACGGCGCATGTGATCAGCGAAGCGCTCAAGCAGCACGGGCTGACCGTGACACGGCTCGCACGCGGGGTGCCGGCGGGCAGCGAACTCGAATACGTCGACCTCGGCACCATCGCGCATGCGCTGGTGGACCGCCGGTAATCGAACCCTGATGCGCCACGCGCAAGCTGCACCGCCATGACGCTTCTCTCCTCCCTGAGCATTGCCTACTGGTGCGTGCTGGCCGCTGCGCTGCTGCCTTACGTCAGCGCGTACATCGCGAAGCTCGGCAGCTTCGGTCCGCGCGATAACGTGTCGCCACGCGACTGGATGAACCGGCAAAGCGGATGGCGCGCACGAGCCAACGCGGCCCAGGCCAACAGCTTCGAGGGCCTGCCTTTCTTCATCGGGGCCGTGGTCATCGCCCACCAACTGGGCGCTGCGCAGAACACGCTGGACGCACTGGCCATCGCCTATGTGGTGTTGCGTGTTCTCTTCATCGGGCTTTATGTGCGAGGCGCCTCGGCGCTGCGCAGTGCGGTTTGGGCGATCGGCTTTCTGGTCAACGTGGCGATTCTGTTCGCAGGGCGATAAGTGCGTTGATGGCGCTGCCTGACGAGGCGGGCAGGGGTTACGTGAAAACCCGCACGGGATGTTCCCGATGCAGGGCAGGGTACCCCCCACCTAAGCTGGCCGGAACAAAAACTTCTGCGACCAGGGGAAACGTCCATGCTCAAACGCCGTACCTTCACCTCCCTCTCGGCCATCGGCGCCGCGGCCATCGCCGTGCCGCACGTGTTCGCCCAGGCCAGGCTGGAGAAAACCAAGGTCTCGATCGCCGTTGGCGGCAAGGCGGCTTTCTATTACCTGCCACTGACGATCTCCGAACAGCTGGGCTACTTCAAGGCCGAAGGCCTGGACATCGAGATTTCCGACTTTGCTGGCGGTGCCAGAGCACTGCAAGCGGTGGTGGGCGGTTCGGCGGACGTTTGCTCCGGAGCTTACGAACACACCATCAACCTGCAGGCGAAGAACCAGTTCTTCCAGGCCTTTGTGCTCGAAGGCCGCGCACCGCAGATCGCTGTGGGTGTGTCGACCAAGACCATGGCTGGCTACGCCGGCCTTGCCGACCTCAAGGGCAAGAAGATCGGCGTGTCCGCGCCGGGTTCGTCGACCAACATGGTGGCCAACCTGGTGCTGTCGCGTGGTGGCGTGAAGGCGAGCGACGTGAGTTTCATCGGCGTGGGCGTGGCGGCCGGCGCACTCACGGCCATGCGTTCCGGGCAGATCGATGCCATCAGCAACACCGACCCGGTCATGACCATGCTCGAGCAGAAGGGCGACGTGAAGATCATCAGCGACACGCGCACGCTCAAAGGCACGCAGGACGTGTTCGGTGGCGCCATGCCGGCGGCGTGCCTCTATGCCTCGGCCGAGTTCGTGCAGAAGAATCCGAACACCTGCCAGGCGTTGACCAACGCCATCGTGCGGGGACTCAAGTGGCTGCAGACCGCCGGGCCAGGCGACATCATCAAGACCGTGCCCGAGACTTTCCTGCTGGGCGACTGCGCGTTGTACCTTGCATCCTTCGACAAAGTCCGCGAGTCCATTGCCACGGACGGTCTCATCCCGGTCGATGGCCCGAAGACGGCGCTCGCAGCCATTGCGAGTTTCGACACCAGCGTGAAGGCAGAGAAGATCGACCTGTCGAAGACCTATACCAACGAATTCGCGAAACGCGCCAAGGACAGGTTCAAGGCCTGACGGACCTGGGTGCCGGTTCGCGCTGGTTCGCCCGATCAGCCCGACCGTCTCCGCGGTGCCATCGCGCAAGGCCACGATCTCCCATGCCCTCTTTGTCATCCCCGCCGCCATCCCTGCCGCCATCGCAGTCCCCGACCGATTACGCACTCGAGTTGCTCGACATCAGCTGCACCTTCGTCTCCAAGGATGATCCGGGCCAGCGCTACACCGCCGTGGCTGACACGACGCTGCGCATTCGCGCAGGCGAGTTCGTATCGGTGGTCGGTCCGACCGGTTGCGGCAAGTCGACCTTGCTGAACGTGGGCGCGGGGTTGCTCACGCCGTCATCGGGCACGGTCAAGGTCTTCGGCGAGCCGTTGGCCGGCATCAACCGGCGTGCCGGCTACATGTTCCAGACCGAGGCGCTCATGCCTTGGCGCAGCACGCTCGACAATGTGCGGGTGGGCCTGCAGTACCGTGGCATGGCCGATGCCGACGCGCGGGCCGAGGCCGAGCGCTGGCTCGCGCGCGTCGGGCTGTCCGGCTTTGGCGATCGTTATCCGCACCAGTTGTCCGGCGGCATGCGAAAGCGCGCGGCGCTGGCTCAGACCCTGGTGCTCGACCCCGACATCATCCTGATGGACGAGCCGTTCAGTGCGCTGGACGTGCAGACGCGCCAGTTGATGGAGAACGAAGTGCTCGACCTGTGGGCGGCGCGGCGCAAGGCGGTGCTATTCATCACCCATGATCTGGACGAGGCCATTGCCATGAGCGACCGGGTGATCGTGCTGTCGGCTGGGCCGGCCACGCATCCGATCGGCGAATTTGCGATCGACCTGCCGCGACCGCGCGACGTGGCCGAGGTGCGCACCGACCCGTGCTTCGTGGCACTGCATACGCAGATCTGGAAGGTACTGCGCGACGAGGTGCTCAAGGGCTATGCGCAACAGTTCGAGAAGGCTGCCTGACATGCTGCGCCCCACCGAACGCAATGCGCGCGCCTGGCAGATCGGCCTGCTTGTCTTGTTGCTGGCCGCCTGGCATCTGGCCTCGCGCAATCAGCAGTTCGCCTTCTTCGTCGGCGAGCCGATCCAGGTGGCCGGCCGCATCTGGAGCTGGTTCCTGCCATTCGACGTGCCGGCCAACGCGCTCTTCCCCGATGGCCTCAGGGGCAATGCCGACGTCTACAGGCATCTGGGCACGACGCTGCTCGAAACCTTGCTGGCCTTTGGCATCGGCACGGCGATGGGGCTGGCCTGCGGCCTGTGGCTGGCATTGGCGCCGACTGCCAGTCTGATCCTCGATCCGTACCTGAAGGCCGCCAACTCGATGCCTCGCGTGATCCTTGCGCCGATCTTCGCACTGTGGTTCGGCTTGGGCATATGGAGCAAGGTGGCGCTCGCCGTGACGCTGGTTTTCTTCATTGTGTTCTTCAACGTCTACCAGGGCGTGCGCGAAGTGAGTCCGGTGGTGCTGGCCAATGCGCGCATGCTGGGTGCCAACCAGCGCCAGTTGCTGCGCACCGTGTACCTGCCGAGCGCGACCAGCTGGGTCTTCTCGAGCCTGCACACGGCCGTGGGGCTGGCATTCGTCGGCGCGGTGGTGGGCGAATACCTGGGATCGGCACGCGGTGTCGGCTACCTCATCCTGCAGGCCGAGGGCACCTTCGATGTGAACACGGTGTTCGCCGGGATCGTGGTGCTGACCGCGTTCGCACTGCTGCTCGACGGCATGGTCGGGATCATCGAGCGGCGCCTGATGAAGTGGCAGCCGCGCAGCGGCGAAACCGAAAAGCTTTAGCAGCCGAGCGGTGATGGTCCCGCAGGGCCATCGTGCCGCTTGTGCACAGGGTCGCGCGCCGTCGAGCTGTCAGCGCTTCTGCTTGGAAGGCGAGCCACCGCGTGGTTGGCGCGCGACTGGCTGCGACTTGGTCGCGGACGTGCTGCGAACCGACGCCGCGCTGCGCGCAGACGTGGTCGTCTTGGTGGCTGCTACACGCTTGCTCGGCAGCGCCTTGGCGCCGACGCCGCGGGGCGATCCGGTGTTTGCACGTGCGGCGGCCGCAGCAGCCCGCACCGGCAGGAACACGACCACGTCGAAGCCGCGCTGGAACGCGTGATTTGCCTTGACGTCGTTCCATTCGGCAACGTTGGCAGGGCTCACGCGGAAACGTCGCGCGATGCTCGACACGTTCTCGTTGCGACCGGCCTTGACGATGGTGCGACGCGTGACGATTTCCGGCTGGAAGCTCAGATGCCCGGTGTCGGCGACCAGCGCGTCGACGTCTTCCTGCACCCGCGCGCCACGCGGCACGATCAGGGTGGAGCCGGCCTTGATCAGCATGCGCGGCGGGATCGCGTTGAGCGCACGCAGGTCGTTCTCGCTCATGCCCGAACGCTGGGCGGCGTCGGCCACCGTCATGGTGCCGGGCACGGTCCACGCGGTCCAGCTCGCGTACTGGCCTTGTGTGTAGGCCTCGAAATTGCGGCGGAAGACAGCGGCGTTGTCCCATGGCAGCAGGATCTGCGGCGTGCCCGCAGCGAGCAGCACCGGCTTGTGCGCCGCCGGATTGAGCGCGCGGAAGTCTTCGATGCGAACGTCGGCCAGCTTGGCCGCGAGTTCGACGTCCAGGTCGCGCGTGAGGTCGACGCTCTGGAAGTAGGGGTGGTTCGCGATGACGGGCAGCTCCACGCCGTAGCGCTGCGGGTCGGCCACGATGTTCTTCACCGCCTGCAGCTTGGGCACGTAGAGCCGCGTTTCCGCTGGCATGTTGAGGTCGCTGTAGGTCGTGGGCAGGCCCGCACGCTGGTTCTTGGCGATGGCGCGGCCGACGCTGCCTTCGCCCCAGTTGTAGGCGGCCAGCGCGAGCTGCCAGTCGCCGAACATGCCGTAGAGCTTTTGCAGGTAGTCGAGCGCTGCGCGGGTGGAGGCGAGCACGTCGCGACGGTCGTCGCGGAAGATGTTCTGCTTCAGGTCGAAGTCGGTGCCCGTGGCGGGCATGAACTGCCACATGCCCGCCGCACGTGCGCTTGACACGGCCTGCGGGTTGAACGCGCTCTCGATGTACGGCAGCAGCGCGAGTTCGGTGGGCATGTTGCGCCGCTCGAGCTCTTCGACGATGTGAAAGATGTACTTGTTCGAGCGCTCGGTCATGCGCTGGATGTAGTCGGGCCGCGTTGCGTACCACTGCTCGCGGTCGGTCACCAGATCGTTCTGCAGATCGGGCATCTTGAAGCCGCGGCGGATGCGGTCCCACATGTCGGCGGGCGGCGCCAGCGTCAGCACGCTGTGCGAGCCGGTGCGGCCCGAGGTGATGGGCGTGAGGGAGCCGCCTGGATAGACCGGCGCGGCCTGGCCGGGGGCGACGCCGACCGCGCCTGCGGGAGGAAGGGATGTATCGGTGGTGGTGCTCGCGCAACCCGCCAGCATCAGGGCGCCGACGAGCAGGGCCGCATTCAGTAGTTTCATTGGAAGTCGTTTTTCCATTGGCGCAGTGCGGCGAACACATCGACCTCGCCGGCATCGGCGTTCAGGTCGGCATGGGCACGCACCGCTCGAAGCACGGAGGCTTCGCGGCTGCGAAGAAAGGGGTTGATCAGGTGCTCGGTCGCCAGCAGCGAGGGCAGCGTGGCTTGATCGCGAGCGCGCAGTGCCTGGCACTGCGCCATGTACTGAGTCAGTTCGGCGTTGCCGGGTTCCACGGCCTCGGCGAATCGCAGGTTAGAAAGTGTGTATTCGTGTGCGCAGCACACGCGTGTGTCGCCAGGCAACGAGCCCAATGCGTCGAGCGACGCGAGCATCTGCGCAGGCGTGCCTTCGAAGAGCCGGCCACAGCCGCCCGAGAAAAGGGTGTCGCCGCAGAAGAGCAGTGGTGCATCGCCGTTGCGCGCTGGCAGGAAGAATGCGATGTGACCCGCCGTGTGGCCGGGCGTGTCGATGACCTCGAAGCGCAGACCGAGTATTTGCGCATGGTCACCTTGCGCCAGCGGGATGAAAGGCTCCGGAATGCGTTCGCTGGCAGGCCCGAAGACGCGGGCGCCCGTCGCTTCACGCAGGGCCGCGACACCACCGGTGTGATCGGCGTGGTGGTGGGTGACTAGAATCGCGGCCAATTGCAGCCGGTCGCGCGCCAGGGCATCGAAGACCGGTTGTGCGTCGCCCGGGTCCACCACGATGGCGTGGGGGCCGTCCTGCAACATCCAGATGTAGTTGTCGTTGAAAGCGGGCAGCGGAACGAGGTTCATGAGCGGTCAAATTATAAGTTTGCAGGGTTGGTTCCAGACCCCACCGGGCCGTTACCTGCTGGCGTGGGAGCAGGCCCAGTTCGACCAGGCGGTGGCAGACGTCTTCGGGTATCACGCGTTGCAGTTGGGCGTGCCCTCTGTCGATGCGCTGCGCACCAACCGCATGCCGCACCGTTGGCTCGCGACATCCGAGCCGGCGGAGTCGTCCCGCATGGCGCTCGTTACCGACTATGCCGCGCTGCCTTTCCAGGCCAACAGCCTCGACCTGATCGTGCTGCCGCACACGCTGGAGCTTAGCCCCGATCCGCACACGACGCTGCGCGAAGTCGAGCGCGTCCTCGTGCCTGATGGCCGCGTGGTGATCTGTGGCCTCAATCCGGCCAGCCTCTGGGGCATGCGGCAGCGCCGCGCGCATCTCTACCGCCGGCTCGGCATGGGAGAGCCCTATCTGCCCGAAGCGGCCAACCTCATCGGCTACTGGCGCATGCGCGACTGGCTGCGCCTTCTGGGCTTCGAGGTCGAATCGGGGCGCTTCGGCATCTACCGGCCCGCCGTGCGCAGCGATGCCTGGCTGGAACGCAGCCGCTGGCTCGACCAGGCCGGCGAGCGCTGGTGGCCGATCTTCGGGGCCGTCTATTTCCTGGTGGCCGTCAAGCGGGTGCGCGGCATGCGCCTGCTGAGCGCCGACTGGCGGCGTGCTGCGGCCAAGCGCGCCAGTGCGCCCGTGCCGGTGGCCGGACGCGTGCGGCGCGATACTCCTGGCACACACGAAAAAGGGAATCGCAGTTGAACGAGGTACAGATTTACACGGACGGCGCCTGCAAGGGCAACCCCGGTCCGGGCGGCTGGGGCGCATGGCTCAAGTCGGGCACCTTCGAGAAAGACCTGTTCGGTGGCGAACTCAACACCACCAACAACCGCATGGAACTGCAGGCGGTGATCGAGGGCCTGGCCGCGCTCAAGCGGCCCTGCAAGGTCGTGCTCTACCTGGACAGCCAGTACGTGCGGCAGGGCATCACGGAGTGGATCCACGGCTGGAAGGCCAAGGGCTGGCGCACGTCGACCAAGCAGCCGGTGAAGAACGTCGAGCTCTGGCAACGGCTGGACAAGCTGGTCGCCGAGGGCGGCCACCAGATCGAATGGCGTTGGGTTAAGGGCCACTCTGGCGACCCTGGCAACGAGCACGCCGATGCGCTCGCGAACAAGGGCGTGGACAAGGCCTTGGGTCGCCTCTAGGACGCCACGCAGGCCGCGTCAGATGCAGCCGTCGAACATCATCACGTCGACTTCGTCTCCTGCAGCCACGCTGTGCTGGTCGTGGTGCAGCACCACCAGTCCGTTGGCCTCGACCATCGAACTGAGCACGCCCGAACCCTGGTTGCCCGCGATACGCACTTCGGGCAACGCGCCGGGCACTGGCTGCACGAACCCACGCTGGTATTCGGTGCGGCCACGCTTCTTGCGAATCGCGCCAGCGCTGCGCGCGCGCAGGAGTGGCGGCGGCGCCGCGTCGACCGCATTGCAGCCCATCATCTGGAGCAAGGCGGGCCGCACGAAAGCCAGGAAGGTGACCATCACTGCCACCGGATTTCCGGGCAGGCCGAAGAGCACGGCGCTGCCGCTGCCGGGTGCGGCCGGCATGTTCCGTCCGATCAAGCCGACGGCCATCGGCCGGCCGGGCCGCATCGCGATACGCCAGAACGCCATGTCGCCCAACCGCTGCATGACGGCGCGCGTATGGTCGGCTTCGCCCACGCTCACCCCGCCGCTCGTGATGATGGCGTCGGCTTCGCGCGCTGCGTGCTGCAGCGTGGCTTCGAGCGCGGCAGGGTCGTCGCGCACCATGCCCAGGTCGACCACCTCGCAGCCCAGCCGCGTCAGCAGGCCGAAGACGGTGTACCGGTTGCTGTCGTAGACCGCGCCTTCGCGCGGGGCATCGCCCAGGCTCAGGATCTCGTCTCCCGTCGAGAAGTAGGCGACCCGCAGACGTCGCTTGACCGTGACGCGCGGCAGGCCCAGGCTCGCGAGCAGCCCCAGCGCGGCCGGAGTCGTTCGCGTGCCGGCGCGCAGTGCCGCCGTGCCGGCCTGCAGGTCTTCGCCGGCAAAGCGGCGGTTGTCGCCACGACGCAGCGCCGCGGCTGGAAAGCGCAGCATGCCTTCCGCCACGGTGCAGAACTCCTGCGGCACCACGGTGTCGAGCCCGGTCGGCATCACGGCACCCGTCATGATCTTGACGGCCTCGCCCGCGCCGACGGTCCCGCGCCACGCGGCACCGGCCAGTGCGGTGCCGACCACGCGCAGGGTCAGGTCGTCGGCGGCGCCATGGAGGCGAGACCCGTCGAAGGCGAAACCGTCCATGGCGGAGTTGTCGTGCGGCGGCACGCTGAATGGCGAGATCACGTCTTCTGCCAGAACACGGCCGAGCGCATCGAACAGCGCCACGTCTTGCGTCTCGTGCACGACGGCGGGTGCGACCAGTTCCTGCAGAAATGCACGGACGCCATCGACGTCGAGCGCCTTGGGGTCGTAGCCTGCCAGCGTGGCGGCAATGTCGGCGATGCGGCTCATCTCAGCGTCGCTGCGCTTGGAGCGCATGCAGTTCGGCCAGCGTGTTCGCGTTGACGAAGGCGTCGGGCGCGTCGCCTGGCCGGTCGAACGGAACGATCACCGTGCGATGCCGGGCCGTCCAGGCGTCGATCTTGCGGCCACCCTCCTGCACGAAGCGTGTCAGGCTTTCCAAGAGGCTGGTCGACAGCAGGCAGAACACCGGCTGCGTGCGCCAGATCGGCGCGGCGCCATCGGCGCCGGACTCGGGCGCGCTGGCCATCGCGATCTCGGCATCGTCGGCGAGCAGCGCTTCGGCCAGTCGGCCGGCCAGGTCGAGCGGGAACAGCGGCGAATCGCAGGGCACGGTGAGCAGGTAGGGTGTCTCGCAGCGCTCCAGTCCGGCCAGCACGCCGGCGAGCGGCCCGGCATAGTCGGCCTGGTTGTCGGGCCAGACCGGGGCGCCGAAAGATTCGTACGCCGCCAGGTTGCGATTGGCGTTGATCATCACTTCGCCGACCTGCACGCCCAGGCGCAGCAAGGCGTTCATGGCCAGTGGCGTGCCGTTGAAGGTCTGCAGACCCTTGTCGACACCGCCCATGCGGCTGCCGCGTCCACCGGCGAGCACCAGGCCCGTGATGTCCGAAGTCGAGATGAGAGAGTGGGTCGTCATGGCGCGTCGTGTTCAGTGCCCTCTACGGGGCAAATGGCGGGACAAAAGTGAAAGAAGTCGCAGCGCGCCAAACTCACCCGCCGATGTAGCTCATTTCGACACGGCGCGGTCCGGCCTCGCCGCCCGTGTCGGGGCCGCGCAAGGCGCGCAACTCGGAATAGCGGTCGGCACGTCCGTGCCAGATATGGCCGATGCGCGACAGAATGTCGGCATCGCTTGCGCCGTCGCGCAACAACGGCCTCAGGTCGTGGCCCTGGCTGGCGAACAGGCACAGGTACAACCGCCCTTCGGTCGACAGCCGTGCGCGGCTGCAGTCATGGCAGAAGGCCTGCGTCACGCTGCTGATCACGCCGATTTCGCCTCCGCCGTCGGCGTACGCCCACCGCTGCGCAGTCTCGCCGGGCGCGCTGGCTTCAAGCGGCACGAGCGGCAGTTCGGCGCCGATGCGCTGCACCACATCGGCCGATGGCAACACCTCGTTCATGCGCCAGCCGTTGGTGGCGCCCACGTCCATGTACTCGATGAAGCGCAGGATGGCGGCACCACCGTAGTGGTCGCGGAAGTGGCGCGCCATCGGCAGGATTTCCTGGTCGTTGGTGCCGCGCTTGACAACCATGTTGATCTTGATGGGGCCCAGGCCCGCGTCGCGCGCGGCCTCGATGCCGGCCAGGACGTCGGTCACGGGAAAGTCGACATCGTTCATGCCGCGAAACACGGCGTCGTCCAGGCCGTCCAGGCTCACCGTCACGCGCTGCAGGCCGGCTGCCTTCAGTGCCTTGGCCTTGCGCGCGAGCAAGGAGCCGTTGGTCGTGAGCGTGAGGTCGAGCGGCAGGCCGTCGACGGTGCGCAGCGCAGCCAGTTGCTCGATCAATGCCTCGATGTTTTTTCGCAGGAGCGGTTCGCCACCCGTCAGCCGGATCTTTCGCACGCCGTGGGCAGCGAAGAGGCGCGCCAGTCGGGTGATTTCCTCGAAGCTGAGCAGTGAGGCATGCGGCAGGTACTTGTAGTCCTTGTCGAACACTTCCTTGGGCATGCAGTAGCTGCAGCGGAAGTTGCACCGGTCGGTCACGCTGATGCGCAGGTCGGTCAACGGCCGGGCGAGCCGGTCGAGCAGCTGGCCGTCTGCAGGGACATGGACGTCCTGCAGAGGGGTTGCGGCAGGCCTTGCGCGGCCGATGTCGGCCAGGAGGATGGAGGTCTCTGTCATTGCGGGTAGAACGCAATTTAACCGATCGCCATACACGGCGCCACGCGACGGTCAACGCGGCTGACGGAAAAATCCGATGGACGCATCAAATAAGAATCACTATCATTCATAAGCCCGAGTACGTACGTCCTGTTCTCCACGCAAAGGGTTCCAGAAACAGGAGCCAACCATGCATACGTACGTCGCCATTCCGGCGGGCGCCACTTCCGTGCCTCTTCCCGACCTGCGTGCCTGGGAAAGCCTCATGCGTCGAAGCATCGAGGCCGCCCGCTGCGGCAACACTGCGCTTGCAGGGCATCTGTGCGCGCAGGCCTTGCTGATCGCAGAGGCCTTGCTTGCGCCCGGCCATGAAGACCTGAGCGCCGACGATCGGTTGGCGGCTTTCGTGGTGACCCACCTTCAATTTGCCGACCTGCACGCGGAGCAGGGCGGTGGCATCGACGCGGCCGCGCTGCATCGATGCCGCGCGCACGAAGCGCTGATGGCGCTGTTGCGCGACCCGCAGGCCGAGCCCGCCCTTCAACAGGCCGCCTGCCGCCACAGCCGCGAGACGCATGCGGCACTGCTGCTGCACCTGACCGAACACGGCAGTCATCCGGCCATCGTGGCCGCGCTTCACGCCGGCTGCATGCCGATCGCATTGCCCTCGGTGCCGGGCGGCAGCAACCTGCTGCACTGAAGCGCCGGTCCGCGCTCGCGGCTTTCTTTTTTCCACCCCCACTTCTGCAAGGAACCCGATGCCACATACCCTTCCGACCCTGCCGTATGCTTACGGTGCACTCGAGCCGCACATCGACGCGCATACCATGGAGATCCACTACACGCGGCATCACCAGACCTACATCAACAACCTGAACGCGGCGCTGGAAGGGACCGAATTTGCCGATCTCCCTGTCGAAGCGCTGATTTCGAAGATCGACGGCCTTCCTGAAAAAATGCGCGCACCCGTGCGCAACAACGGGGGCGGCCACGCCAACCACAGCTTGTTCTGGACGGTGATGTCGCCGCAGGGCGGTGGCTTGCCAAGCGGCGCGCTGGCAGAAGCCATCGACGCGGAACTCGGCGGCTTCGAAGCGTTCAAGAAGGCGTTCACACAGGCCGCGCTGACACGCTTCGGCAGCGGCTGGGCGTGGCTCTGCGTGACCCCCGAAGGCAAGCTGACCGTCGAGAGTTCCGGCAACCAGGACAGCCCGTTGATGATCGGCATCGGCTCGGGCAACACGCCCATCCTCGGACTGGATGTGTGGGAGCACGCCTACTACCTGAAGTATCAGAATCGTCGCCCGGACTACATCGCCGCGTTCTATAACGTCGTGGACTGGGCCGAGGTGGCTCGTCGCTACGCTGCCGCCCGCGGCTGAGGACTTCCCCTGATGGACATCGAAGAGCGACCGATCGCCGCACCGCCGCGCCGGCCGCGCCCCGTTCGCGAGTGGCTCGGCTGGGCCATCGTGGCCGCCGGTATCGTCATCGCGGTGTCGGCATTCTGGCAGTTCGTGCACGGCAACCCCGTCATCCAGGCCGCCTTCCTGGGCGGCTCGGTAGCGGCGCTCGCAACGGCGCTGGGCACGTTGCCGGTGCTGTTTTCGCAGCGACTGTCCGACCGCGTGCAGGACACGCTCTTCGGTTTCGGCGCGGGCGTGATGCTTGCAGCATGCGCGTTCTCGCTGGTCATTCCCGGGCTGGAGGCTGCCCGCAACGGCGCCACGTTCGGCGGCGGCCCGTGGGCGGCTGGCGGCATCGTCGGTTCCGCGATCTTGCTGGGTGGACTGGCCCTGCTGGCGATGGACAGGGTTCTGCCGCACGAGCATTTCATCAAGGGCCGGGAAGGTCAATCGGCGCAAAAGCTGCGTCGAACCTGGCTGTTCGTGTTCGCGATCGCACTGCACAACCTGCCCGAAGGGCTGGCCATCGGCGTCGGCTATGCAGGCAACGAGGGTCTGCGCGCCAACGCGCTCGCCACCGGCATCGCGATCCAGGACGTGCCCGAAGGTCTGGTGGTCGCGGTCGCGCTCCTGGCGGCTGGCTACAAGCGCGGCTTTGCCGTGGCGCTGGGCATGGCGTCCGGGCTGGTGGAGCCGCTGGGTGCGGTGCTTGGCGCAGCCATCGTCGGCTACTCGGCTGCGCTGCTGCCCTGGGGCCTTGGCTTCGCTGCAGGCGCCATGCTCTTCGTCATCAGCCACGAGATCATCCCGGAGTCGCACCGCAAGGGGCATGAAGCCTTTGCGACAGGCGGGCTGATGATCGGCTTCGTGCTGATGATGCTGCTGGACACGGCGCTCGCCTGAGCGGCACCGTGTCGACGCTCAGCCGTGCTTGATGGCAACGGTCTTCAGTGTCGTGAAACCGTAGAGTGCTTCGAAGCCCTTTTCACGGCCATAGCCCGAAGACTTCACGCCGCCGAACGGGAGTTCGACGCCGCCGCCTGCGCCATAGTTGTTGATGAACACCTGGCCGGCGCGCACGCGTTTGGCCATGCGGAACTGGCGACCACCGTCCTGGGTCCAGACGCCGGCCACCAGGCCGAACTGAGTCGCGTTGGCAAGCGCCACGGCTTCGTCTTCGTCGCCGAAAGACATGGCCGCCAACACGGGGCCGAACACTTCTTCCTGGGCCAGGCGGTGACCGACCGGCACGTCGCGCAGCAGGGTGGGCGCCTGGTAGAAGCCGGTTTCCGGCGCTTCGTCGACCACCACGCCTTGCGCCACCATCGGAATGCCGGCGACCTGCGCGTCCGAGAGGAAGTCCCAGACGCGCTGCTGCTGGGTCTGGCGGATGAGCGGACCGACGTCCAGGTCCATGGCGGCCGGACCCACGCGCAATGCGACAAAGGCATTGCCCAGGCGCTCGAGCAGCAGCTCGTAGATGTCGCGCTGGATCAGCACGCGCGAGCCGGCCGAACAGGTCTGGCCGGCGTTCTGCACGATGGCGTTGACCAGCGCCGGCACGGCTGCGCCCAGGTCGGCGTCGGCGAAGATGATCTGCGGGCTCTTGCCGCCCAGTTCGAGCGTGACAGGGCAGTGACGCTCTGCCGCGACCTGCTGGATCAACGTGCCGACCGAGGGGCTGCCGGTGAAGCTGATGTGGTCGATCCCTTCGTGACGCGCGAGCGCGTCGCCGACTTCATGGCCATAGCCGGTCACGATATTGAGCGCGCCGGCCGGAAAGCCGACCTCGGCGGCAAGCTGCGCCACGCGGATGAGCGACAGGCAGGCGTCTTCTGCAGGCTTGACCACGCAGACGTTGCCTGCTGCCAGGGCGCCGCCGACGCTGCGCCCGAAGATCTGCATCGGGTAGTTCCACGGAATGACGTGGCCGGTGACGCCATGCGGCTCACGCCAGGTCAGGACGCTGTAGCCGTCCAGGTACGGGATGGTCTCGCCGTGCAGCTTGTCGCAGGCGCCCGCATAGAACTCGAAATAGCGCACCAGCGCCAGCGCGTCGGCACGCGCCTGCTTGACGGGCTTGCCGCAGTCGCGCTGTTCCAGCGCGGTCAGTTCATCGACATGTTCGGCGATCTTCTGCGACAGCTTGTAGAGCAGTCGGCCGCGCTCCGCCGCGCTGACCTTGTCCCAGACACCGTCGAAACAGTCGCGCGCCGCGCGCACGGCATCGTCGATGTCCGCGGCATTGCTTCTTTGCAGTTCGTCGAATTGCTGGCCATCGGAAGGATCGATGACAGGAAGGGTGCGACCGGACGAGGAGGGCACGTCGGCGTTGGCGATGTAGTTGAATTGCATGGAAAATGGGGGGGGCCAGGGGCCGGAAGCCGCGAGAAACGCCGTTTCGGCCGCGACCTTTGCCGTTGGGGCGAGGGCATCGGTGGTGTCCGGCAAATTCGAAATCTTAATGGCGAAGCGCCTGTTTGCGCTGGCGTGTCAGGGCTTGTCCTGTCCCCACGCGCCCTACGCTATCGAAGTCGTAGCAAAATGGGGGGTCACGGCATCTCGTCCGCCCCGGCCCGCGTCTTGCAAATGATCAAGAACACTGCTTCCGGTGGCTCCGAAGTGCACGAAGAAACCTCAACTCCCTCGCACGCCGGCCTGTGCCGCTGCGCGCTTGACGCCCTTTCGGGCGCGGGCTGCGTGCCAAGGAAGCCAATGTCCGCGCGATGACGCGCCCGAACCCCGGTACTGCCCATGTCCAAAGCTGAAGTCAAAACCGCCGTCGTCGCCGACGGCCTGCGTTACAAGTCCAAGCCTTCCGGCTCTCCGTTCCGAGCCTCTGCCTCGTTCAGTGGCGCCACCATGTCCTGCTTCATGTGCGGCAAGCACCGCACGCGTGCGCAACTGCGCACCCGTCAGGTGCTCGGCAAGTCGCAGAGCGTCTGCGCCCCGTCGTGCAAGGGCCTGGAAGAACTGCTCGAAGCCGCCGCGACCGGCGGCTGACCGGGTCTGGCGCTGTTTTCAGCGCACTGGTACGTAGAGCGCCCGGTGGTCCGCCAGCCATTGCGTGGACAGTTCGCTCTCGTGCTGCGAGGGATGGAAATCCTCCCGAAAGTAGCTGCGCCATGCCTTCAGGTTCGACCCCAGCAGGCCATGGCGCCCGAGCAGGATGCGTGCGGCGCTTTTCCAGGTCGCGCGCTTCCACAACTGGCCTTCCTGGCGAAGGTTGCTGGTGGTCTGGCGCAGCAGGTCCATCAGGAACATCAGGGTCGTGCGACGGAACCAGCGCGTGCGCCAGCGCTCCGAGCCACCCGCTGCACGGTACAGGTCGAAAGCCGTGTTCTTGTGTTCCGACTCTTCGGCGCTGTGCCACAGCCACAGCGTCCTGAGCCGCGGCTCGGCGCCATCCAGCACTTCCGGATGAGCCAGGAGCCAGTCCGCGAACATCGCGGTGAAATGCTCAGTTGCCGCCGTGATGGCAAGCGCATGCCGTGGGTCCGCACCTTCCAGCAATGTCATTCGCTTGGCCGCGCGTGGCGTCCAGCGGTCGACCAATCCCTGTTTGTCCAAGTGCGCATTGAAGAGTGCGTGGAGCCGCCGGTGCGTCGCTTCCTGCCCGATGAAGCCTTTGATCTCTTCACGGTGCCGGGCCTGGGCTTCCGGCGGCAACGTGGCGACGGTGTCGCGGACCGCGTCGATGAAAAATTGTTCGCCGAAAGGAAAGCTCATCGACAGCGCGTTGAAAAATGCCGTCGCGAAGGCATCGCCGCCACACCAGTCACGCGTGAACGGCGGCTGGAGGTCGATCAAAAGACGTCGGACCACGAGGTCGGTCGTGGGCTTTTCGAAGTTTTCCAGCTTTTCCAGGGTATCGGTCATGGCAATCTCAGTGGGTACGTGGTTGGTACGTTTTCGTACCGCCATGTTCGTTCAGGCATTTGGTACTGTCAAGTACCACGCCATGTAAAAATCTGTCCATGACTTCTGCCGTGGCTTCCGATTCGACGAGCGTGCCTCATGCCCACCATGGGCGGCTGCTCGAAGGCATGGCGCGCGCCGTGGCAGCCAAGGGCTATGCCGACACCACCATCGCCGACATCGTGCGGGAGGCCGCCGTCTCTCGACGCAGCTTCTACGAGCACTTCGCGACCAAGGCCGATTGCCTGATCGCGCTGTACGAAGCGGCCAGCGCGCAGGCCCTGGCCGTGCTGAGCGCAGCCGTGGACCCGGCGCAGCCCTGGCAGGCGCAGGTCGAGGACGCCGTGACGGCTTACCTCGGCGTGCTGTCTCAAGACCCGGTGCTGCTGCGCACGCTCTTCGTCGAAGTGCTGGGCCTGGGCCTGCCCGGACTGGCCGTGCGGCGTCGGGTGAATCGGGAGATTGCGGGCTTCATCCAGCTGGCGACGGCAGGGGCGGGCGGCGCCCATCTCACGCAGGACATGGCGATGACCGTGGTGGGCGGCATCAACGAACTCATCCTGCAGGCGATCGAGGAAGACCGGGGCGACGATTTGCGGGTGCTGGTGGAGCCGGCCACGCGCCTGATCCGCGCGGTGGCCGGTGCGCCATCGGTGGCCCCCTAAAATCAGCGGCTGCACCCGTCTGCCGTCGGCGACCGCCGCCTGGCAAGACCATCAAGAGAGACACATCCGCATGATCCGCAAACTGTTCCCCCTCCTGGCCTTCTCGGCACTGGCCCTTGCGCCCTGCCTGGCACCCGCACAGACTTATCCGGCCAAGCCGATCCGCGTCATCGTTCCGTTCCCGCCGGGCGGCGGCACCGACATCCTGGCCCGCATCGTCGGCACGCGGTTGAGCGAAGCCAATAAATGGACCGTCGTGATCGACAACAAGCCCGGCGCGGGCGGCACCATCGGCATCACCGAAGCCGTGCGAATGCCGGCCAATGGCTACGAGATGGTCATGGGGCAGAAAGACAACCTGGCCGTGGCACCCTGGCTCTACAGCGGGCTCACCTACGACCCTAGCAAGGACCTGACCGCCGTGGCACTGGTGGCGGAGTCGCCGCTGGTCATCGTGACCGCCGCCAATTCGCCCTTCAAGAGCATGGCCGACGTGATCGCCGCAGCCAAGGCCGCGCCGGACACCATCACCTACGGCAGCCCCGGCAATGGCACGACCACCCATCTCGTGGGCGAAATGTTCAAGATGGCTGCCGGCATCCGCATCACGCACGTCCCCTACAAGGGCTCCAACCCGGCGGTGATCGACACCATCAGCGGGCAGGTGTCGATGATGGTGTCGTCCATTCCGTCGGCCATGTCGCAGGTGAAGTCCGGCAAGCTGCGCGCGCTGGCCGTGACGTCGGCGCGCCGAAGCGCCAGCCTGCCCGACGTGCCGACCATCGCCGAATCCACCGCGCTCAAGGACTTCGACGTGAGCTCCTGGTATGGCCTGTTCATGCCGGCGCATGCGCCCAAGGACGTGGTCCGCGCGGTGAACGAGGCGGTCAACGCACAGCTTGCGCTGCCCGAGGTCAAGGCTTCGATCCTGGCGCAAGGTGCGGAACCGCGTCCGATCACGCCCGAAGCCTTCGCCACGCTGGTGAAGTTCGATCACGCCAAGTGGAAGGGTATCGTGGCGGCATCCGGCGCCAAGCTGGAGTAGGCCGCAGCTCGCTACTTGCGAGCCTGCGGCAGATCCTTGACCGCGGCCAGCACCTTCTCGACGTGCTTGAACGGGTTGAGGCTCTGGTAGTAGAAAGCCACGGCGCCGCTGGGTGAGATGACGTAGGAGATCCGGTTGGCATAGTCCGGGCGGGTCTGCATCAGCGCGTCGAAGGACTTGCTGATGGCTTTGCTCTCATCGGACGCCACCGGAAACTTGCCCTGGCAGCTCTGGCTGGAGAACTTCGACAGTGTTTCCATGTTGTCGGTCGACACACCGATCACTGTCGCGCCGAGCGCGGTGAACTGGTCGATGGCATCGGCGAAGGCGTGGGCCTCGATCGAGCAGCCGATCGAGAACGCCGCCGGAAAGAAGTAAAGCACCACGGGCCCCTTGGCCAGCGCGGATTCGAGAGAATAGGTGAAAGGCTTGCCGTCGAGTGCCGCCGGTGCGCTGAAGGGCGGCACTTTTTCTCCCACGTCGAGCGCGGCCAGCGCCGGCGTGGACACCGCAAAAGCGAGCATCATAGGCAACGCCGCCAGAATCCTGTTCGTCTGCAGCTTCATGTCTTTCAACCCCATTCCAAGATGACGCCGATCTTATTCCGACGCCTGGTTGCCTGCTGCATGCGTGGAGGATGGACCCGCGTGGTGGCGGGACTGCTGCTCAGCGTCTGGCTGACCGCCTGCGGCAGCCTTCCGGCGTTCAAGCAGATGCCCGAGACCCTGTCGCCTCCCGTCGACCCGACCACGGCGCTCGCAAAAGTGGTCGCAGCGTCGACGCCGCCGGGCGAGTCGTCGGGGTTCCGGCTGATGCCGCTGGGCGTGTATTCGCTGGATGCGCGCATCGAGCTTGCCCAACGCGCACAGCGCACGCTCGACGTGCAGTACTACGTGATCGCCAACGACGGAGCCGGTCGGCTGCTGCTGCGCACGCTCAAGGAAGCGGCGCTGCGCGGCGTGCGGGTGCGGCTGCTGGTCGACGACCTCTACACGGCCACCACCGACCGGCTGTTGATGGCGTTGGCCGCCACGCCGAACATCGAGGTCCGTCTCTTCAACCCGTTTTGCTGCGCGCGGCAAAACATCGCCGGGCGCTTCATCGCTTCGGCCTTCGACATCCGGCGGCTCAACCACCGCATGCACAACAAGCTCTTCATCGCCGACGGCGTGATGGCCGTGGCGGGCGGGCGCAACATTGCCGACGAATACTTCACCCTCAACACCGCGCAAAACTTCATCGACATGGATGCGCTGGTGGTGGGGCAGGTCCTCGGGCCGCTCGGTGCGATCTTCGACGACTACTGGAACAGCGAAGAGGTGTATCCGATCGCCGCCATCGTCGAGCCGCACGGCGGGCGCACTTTCATGGCCGAGGAGTTCGACGAATGGGTGGGCATGGCCGGGCCGCCACCGCGCGTGGTGTTGCCGCCCACCGACGTGCTGGGCTACGGGCCGATCGGCGAGGAACTCGACGCCGGCCGCATGGGCCTCTTGTGGGGCGATGCCGACGCCGTGGCCGATCCGCCGGCCAAGCTGCGTTCGCTCACGGCCGAGCAGGCGCTGGCCACCAGCGTCACCATGCGTTTCTGGACCCAGTTGCTGACGGCCCAGCAGGAGGTGGTGCTGACGTCGCCCTACCTCGTTCCGGGCGACAACGGCATGAAGGCGTTCGAGGCGCTGCGTGAGCGCAACGTCGACGTGACGCTGCTGACCAATTCGCTGGCCGCCAATGACGAGCCACTGGTCCACAGCGGCTACGCACGCTACCGCGAGCGCTTGCTGAAGGCCGGCATCGACGTGTACGAGCTCAGCCCGGCGCGCACCACGCGCAACAAGCGCCTGGGCGTGTTCGGCAGTTCGCTCGGGCGGCTGCATGCCAAGACGGCGGTGGTCGACCGCAAGACCATGTACGTCGGTTCGGTCAACCTCGACCCCCGCTCGGCCACGCAGAACACCGAACTGGGCATCGCCGTGCACAGCCCTCAGCTGGCCCGCGAGATGCTGCGCATCATCAACATCAGCAAGCTCGAAAGCGCCTATCGCGTGCGCCTGTCGGACGTCGACGGCCGGCTGGAATGGCTCAGCATGGACGACGACAAGGAAATCATCCTGTACACCGAGCCGGAGTCGACCTGGCTGCAGCGGCTGAAGAACGACCTGCTGGGGCCACTGGTGCCCGAGGAACTGCTTTAGCCGCCGTGGAACCTGACGACCAGTGGCACGATCAAGAGCGCCACGATGTTGATGATCTTGATGAGCGGGTTCACTGCCGGACCCGCCGTGTCCTTGTAAGGGTCGCCCACCGTGTCGCCGGTCACTGCGGCCTTGTGCGCCTCTGAACCCTTGCCGCCGTGGTGGCCGTCCTCGATGTACTTCTTGGCGTTGTCCCAGGCGCCGCCGCCGGTGCACATGGAGATCGCCACGAACAGTCCGGTCACGATGGTGCCCATCAAAAGACCGCCCAGCGCCTTCGGCCCCAGCGCCAGGCCCACGACGATCGGCACGACCACCGGCAGCAGCGACGGGATCATCATTTCCCTGATGGCGGCGCCGGTCAGCATGCTCACGGCCTTGCCATATTCGGGCTTGGCCGTGCCTTCCATGATGCCGGGGATCTCGCGAAACTGGCGGCGCACTTCCTCGACCACCGCGCCGGCCGCGCGGCCCACGGCTTCCATCGCCATCGCCCCGAACAGGTAGGGGATCAGGCCCCCGATGAACAGGCCGACGATGACCATCGGGTCGCTCAGGTTGAAGTCGATCGACTGGCCATAGCTCTCCAGCTTGTGCGTGTAGTCGGCAAAGAGCACCAGCGATGCGAGACCGGCCGAGCCGATCGCGTAGCCCTTGGTCACGGCCTTGGTGGTATTGCCCACGGCGTCGAGCGGGTCTGTCACGGCGCGCACGCTGGCGGGTAGTTCGGCCATCTCGGCAATGCCGCCGGCGTTGTCGGTGATCGGGCCGTAGGCGTCGAGTGCGACCACGATGCCGGCCATGCTGAGCATGGCCGTGGCGGCCACCGCAATGCCATAGAGCCCGGCGAGCAGGTAGGACGCCAGGATGGCGATGCACACGCAGATCACCGGCCACGCGGTCGAACGCATCGACACGCCCAGCCCGGCGATGATGTTGGTACCATGGCCCGTGGTCGACGCCTGTGCAATGTGCTGCACCGGCTTGTACTGCGTGCCCGTGTAGTACTCGGTGATCCACACCAGGGCCGCAGTGAGCGCGAGACCGACGAAGCAAGCGCCGAACAGCCGCATGACACTGCCCGTCGCCGCGATGGCGTTGTCCGGGATCAGCCACGCCGTGACGAAGTAGAAGGCGACCAGCGACAGCGCGCCCGCCACCGCCAACCCCTTGTAGAGCGCGGGCATCACGTTGGTCATGCCGGGCGATGCCTTGACGAAGAAGCAGCCGATGATCGACGCGATGATCGACACGGCGCCCAGTGCCAGCGGATACACCACGGCATTGACCGGCGCGGCCGTGACCATCAGTGCGCCCAGCACCATGGTGGCGATGAGCGTGACGGCATAGGTCTCGAACAGGTCGGCCGCCATGCCGGCGCAGTCACCGACGTTGTCGCCCACGTTGTCGGCGATCACTGCCGGATTGCGCGGATCGTCCTCCGGAATGCCGGCCTCGACCTTGCCCACCAGGTCGGCGCCGACGTCGGCACCCTTGGTGAAGATGCCGCCGCCCAGCCGCGCGAAGATCGAGATCAGCGACGAACCGAAGGCAAAGCCGATGAGCGGATTGAGCAGCGTGGCGAGCTTGGTGGTCGGGGTGAGGTTGCCGTTGCCCACCAGGAACCAGTAGAACACCGTGACGCCCAGAAGGCCCAGCCCGACCACCAGCATGCCGGTGATGGCGCCGCCCCGAAACGCCACGTCGAGCGCCGGCCCGATGCCTTGCGTGGCGGCCTGCGCGGTGCGCACGTTGGCGCGCACCGAGACGTTCATGCCGATGAAGCCGCACGCGCCCGAGAGAACCGCGCCCACCACGAAGCCGATGGCGGTCGTGGTGTCCAGGAACATGCCGATCAGGATCGCCAGCACCACCCCGACCACGGCGATGGTGCGGTACTGCTTGGCCAGGTAGGCCGCAGCGCCTTGCTGGATGGCCGCGGCAATCTCCTGCATTCGCGGGTTGCCGGGGTCTTTTGCGAGGATCCAGCTGCGAGCCCAGACACCGTAGCCGACGGCCACGAGGCCGCAGACGATGGCCAGGACAAGGGGGGTGTTGCCAATCATGCCGTTCATCTCCATTCGTTCGTTGTGACTTGTGGAGACGAAAGCGCAGTCCGCGGTGCGCAACGCGTACGGGACCTTGCTTCCGCCGCGTTGCTTCCTCGAAGTCTCGTGCGCGAAATGCACGGAACCGATTGGCCAACGGCGGCAATTTACAGCCAAATGTGACGCCGTGGGTGACCTGTGGTCCTATGGAAAGTAAAATTCGGGTTTGTCCGCCCCCTTTTTCAATTCACCAATACGCTAAAAAGACCATGTCCTTCGACAAAGTTTCCCCCGGCAAGAACGTTCCCGAAGCATTCAACGTGGTCATCGAGATCCCGATGAATTCCGACCCGATCAAGTACGAGGTGGACAAAGACTCGGGTGCGCTCTTCGTCGATCGCTTCATGACGACGGCCATGTACTACCCCGCCAACTACGGCTACGTGCCACAGACGCTGAGCGGCGACGGCGACCCGGTCGACGTGCTGGTGATCGCGCCTTACCCGCTGCTGCCGGGCGTGGTCGTGCCCTGCCGCCCGCTGGGCATCCTGATGATGGAAGACGAGGCAGGCGTGGACGGCAAGGTGCTGGCCGTGCCCACCACCAAGGTGCTGCCGATCTACAGCCACTGGAATTCGATCGACGACGTGAACCCGATGCGCCTGAAGGCCATCAGCCATTTCTTCGAGCACTACAAGGACCTGGAAGCCGGCAAGTGGGTCAAGGTGCTGGGCTGGGAAGGCATCGAAGCCGCCAAGAAGGAAGTGCTCGACGGCATCGCTGCTTACGTCAAGTAATGAGGTTGCGCTGCAATGAGCAGCGCAAATATCGCCCCGCGGGCATTCAAATTCCCAGATAACGCCCGGGGCGGTGATTGATCGCAATCACGATATTCAGCGCAACAGCGCCGACGATTGAATAGATCACGCGCATCGGCTCGATGGCGAACAAGGCCAGCAGCACGATGGTGCAGTCGATGCTCATCTGAACCTTGCCCGCGCGCCAACCGTAGCGGTCCTGCAGCCAGAGCGCCAGCACGCCGAAGCCGCCCAGGCTGCACTTGTGGCGAAAGAGGATCAGGAAACCCGTGCCCGTGATCAGTCCGCCCGCAAGGGCCGCATAGAGCGGTGCCAGCGAGGCGAACGCCAGGAAGTGGGATTGAAGCGTGGTGAGCGCGGACAGGAGTGCCACCGCGATGAACGTCTTGACCGTGAAGGCGACACCCAGCTTGCGCAGCGCAAGCCAATAGAAGGGCAGATTGAGCACAAAGAAGGCCGGCCCGAAGCCGATGCCCGTCAGGTAGTGCGCCAGAAAGGCGATGCCCGCGGTGCCGCCCGTCAGCAGGCCCGCACCGGTGAAGAAGGCCACCCCGACCGAGATGAGCAGCGTCCCGCTGCACAGCGCCAATGCGTCTTCGGTGCGGCTGTGCCTGTGCGCGGTTGCTGCGTCCTCGGATCGCATCGCGTCGAGGGTCGAGGTGTCTTCGTGCCGGGCTTCGCTCATGGCCAGAGCTTATTCGGGCTGGATGCCCGCGCGATGCGCCAGCGCAAGATAGCGCGCGATTTCCTGCTCCATCTGTGCACGGAATGCCACGCTGCCGATGGCGACCGGTTCCATCCCTTGCGCGCGCAACTGCGCTTGCAGGGCCGGGTCGGCCATGGTCGCGGTGACGTCGTGCTGCAGGCGCGCGAGCACAGGTGCGGGCGTACGCGCCGGCGCGGCAAAGCCATACCAGGCGTCGAACGTGGCTTCGGGTAGCTTGAGTTCGGCCATCGTCGGCACGTCCGGCAGCAGGCTCGAGCGTGTCGGCCCCACGATGCCGAGTGCCCGCAGCTTGCCGGACTTCACATGCGGTGCCACGCCGGCCACCGTGTCGATGCCCATCTCGATCTCGCCGCCGATCACGGCGATGGTGCTCTGGCTGCTGCCCTTGTAAGGCACGTCCTGCAGTTGCACGCCCGCGGCCAGTGCGAACAATTCGCCTGCCAGGTGCGGGCCCGAACCACTGCCGAAGGTGGCGTAGCGCACGCTCTTGGGCGTGGCCTTGGCCGCAGCGATCAGTTCGTTGACGCTCTTCCAGGGCGAGTTGCCGTTGACCACCAGCACCAGCGGCGTGCGCGCGACGATGGCGATGGGCGCGAGGTCCTTCATCGGGGCGTACGGCAGCTTGGCGCGCAGGGCCGGATTTACCGTGTAGCTGGTCGAACCCGACAGCAGCAGCGTGTAGCCGTCGGGTGCCGCCTTGGCGACGGCGTCGGTGCCGATGATGGTCGACGCACCCGGCTTGTTGTCGATGACCACCGGCTGCTTGAACTGTGCCGCAAGCTTCACGGCCATCGCGCGGGCGACGATGTCGGTGCCGCCGCCGGGTGGAAAGGGCACGACGAGCCGAACCGGCTTGGCAGGCCATGTCTCCTGGGCGAAGGTGGGACCGGATGCCGCGACGAGTGCCATGGCGGTGAAGGCGAGTGCGGGCAGGCAGCGAAGGGCAATGTGTTTCATGGTTCGATGGCGTGTTGCTGTGGTTGCGTGGAATGAGTGATGACGGCGGGTCGGTATCGAAGTGCGCGGCGCATGGCTGGCTGCGCTCAGGTGTGCGTCGCCTTCAACGCCCCGGTCGTCCAGGGTGCTTCTGCAGGCTCGCCGAGGTCCCAGTACAGGCCGGCCATGATCTGCAGGCCCTCGCGAGCCAATGGCGCGAGCAGGTGCTCGTTGGGCGCGTGCTGGGCGCAGGCCGGGTAGGAGTGCGGCACCCACAGCGTCGGCAGGCCCAGCAGGTCGGCGAAGACGTCGTTGGGCAGCGATCCGGCAAGGTTCGGCAGCAGGTCGGGCCGCTGGCCGGCGCTGCGTTCGATGGAACTCTGTGCCCACTCCACCCAGGGGTTGTCCAGGTCGAGCCGTGTGGCTGCGCCGGTGAGCGTGAGTGCGACTTCGACCTGCTCGAAGCCGTGCGCGTCCAGATGTGCCCGCACGATCGACTGCAGTTCCTGCCAGCGCGTGCCGACCACGAAGCGCAACTGGCAGTGCGCGACTGCCTCGCCCGGAATGGCATTGACCGGCCGCTGCGCATTGCCCGCGCCCAGCGCAAGCACCTCGATGGTGTTCCACGCCATCAAGCGCTCGGCCGCGTTCAGGCCGGGCTCGCCCCAGTTGGCGTCGAGCGCCGGATCGTCGACGCCACCGCCGATGGCGATCGGCGCCAATGCTGCACGCACGGTTTCGGTGACTGGCGGGGGAAGAAGTCCCTTGACCAGGATGCGGCCCCGTGCGTCGACCAGGCTGGCCACGGCGTGGCTGAGCACCGTGCCCGGATTGGCCAGTACGCCGCCCCAATTGCCCGAGTGGTAGCCGCGCGGCCGGCTGCGCAGGCGCAGGCTGAAGTTGACGGCCCCGCGCGAGCCGAGAAAGAGCGTTGGACGGTTGGCGCTCACGCGCGGCCCGTCGCAGGCAATGAACAGGTCGGCGTGCAGCTTGTCGCGTTGCTGCTCGCACACGGCATGCAGGCCGGGCGATGCTGCTTCTTCACCCATTTCGATGAGCACCGTCATGTTGTAGCCGAGCCGCCCATCGCGCGCGCCGATGACGGCGGCCAGCGCGCCCAGGTTGACGGTGTGCTGGCCTTTGTTGTCGGCCGTGCCGCGGCCGTACCAGCGCTCGCCCTCGATGCTGAGCGTCCAGGGCGCAAGGCCTTCGCGCCACTGCGCGTCCTGCCCGCTCACCACGTCGCCGTGACCGTACGTCAGGACCGTAGGCAGGGCGGGGTCCTCGACGCGCCGGGCAATGAGGAAAGGCCCGCCACCTTCGACCGGGTTGGCGACCACGTCGCATTCGAAGCCCAGGGCGAACAGGGGCGGAATCAGCTCGTCCTGCAGATAGGCACCCAGCGCCGGCGTGGCGGCGCCGGTGTCGCTTTCGGTGCGGAAGGCGACGCGGCGTTGCAGGTCGGTGAAGAAATGGCCGTCGTCGAAATAGCGTGTGGCAGCGGCAAGGCTGTCGTTTCGTTGCATGGAGGCTCCTTGTGCTTGGAATGCATGCAAGTAGAAAGCCCGGTCGACGTTGCCACCACCACCGTATTGGCAAGCTACCATTGCCTTTGAAGCAATACCTGAAGGTCGATGCCATGACGCCTCTGCTGAGCATTCCAATGCGCCATTTCCTGGAAGTGGCGCGCAGCGGTTCGGTCAACCAGGCCGCGGCGCGCCTGTACGTTGCTGCCTCGGCGGTGAGCCGGCAGATCGTCAAGTTGGAGGAGAGCCTGGGCACGGCGCTGTTCGAGCGACGTTCGCGCGGCATGGTGCTCACGCCTGCCGGCGAGCGCCTGGCCGCACACCTGCGGCACACCGTGCTCGACAGCGAGCACGTGATCGAACAGGTGCGAGACCTCGGTGGACAGCGCGCCGGCCGCATCCGCGTGGCTGCCACCGAGGGCTTTGCCGGCAACCTGATGCCCAACGCCATGCGCGACTTCCAGGCGCTGCATGACCACAGCCGTTTCGAACTGCATGTGGGTGCGCCGTCGGAAGTCAGCGCGCTGCTGGCGCGCGCTGAAGCCGACATCGGGCTGAAGTACGTGGTGGCGCCTGAAGCAGGCCTGCAGGTGGCGCATTCGGTGGCGGCACCTGTCTATGCTGCCATGTCGCCCGCGCATCCGCTGGCGCGGCAGCGCGTGGTCCAGGTCGCCGACGTGGTGCGCTATCCCCTGGTGGTCGGAAGCCGCGGCGTCACGACCACCCGGCAGCTTTTCGACCTGGCCTGCAGCGAGCAGGGCCTGCAGTACCAGGCCAACTTCGTGAGCAACTTTTCGGCAGCGCTGTTGCCGCTGATGCGCACGCCCGACATCCTGCTGGCGGGCCTGCACACGCTTGCGCACCTGATCGATGCAGGCACGCTGGTGGCACGGCCCTTTGCGGAAGTGCAGTTGCAGCAGCGCCGTCTGCAGGTGCTGCAGCTGGAAGGGCGCACGCTGCCGGTGCTGGCACAGTCTTTCGTGGCGCACCTGGTGCGCGTGCTCACGCTGACCGGACGCCGCAGGCTGGGGCGGGCGCGGCTCGGGGCCGTCAGTCCGCCGACCTGAAGGGGCTGCGTTCGCCCAGGTGATCCATGTAGTTTTCGATGCCTGCCCCTTCGCGTTCGAGGAAGCGTTCGACCGCGTCGGCAAACGAGGGGTGCGCGAGCCAGTGGGCGCTGGTGGTCTTGACCGGCATCAAGGCGCGCGCCATTTTGTGCTCGCCTTGCGCGCCACCTTCGAAACGCTGAACGCCATGCGCGATGCACCATTGCAGCGGCTGGTAGTAGCAGGCCTCGAAATGCAGGCAATCGACGCGTTCGAGCGCGCCCCAGTATCGGCCATAGGCCACCAGCGGATGGGCTGCATTGCCGGGTTCGCCGTCCGAAAGCGCGATCAGGCTCGCCGCGATCGGCACGCCTTCCCGTTCGGCGATGAACAGCAACCACGCCTCGGGCAGCGTGTTCGCCATGCGCTGGAAGAAGTCGCGGCTCAGGTACGGTGCATTGCCGTGCTCGAGGTAGGTGCGCGCGTAGCACTGGTAGAAGAAGTCCCAGTCGGCCGCGCAGATGTCGGTGCCGCGCACCCAGCGGAAGCCCACGCCGGCCTCGGTCACCTTGCGACGCTCCTGGCGGATCTTCTTGCGTTTTTCCTGCGCCAGGCTCGCGAGGAAGGCGTCGAAGTCGGCATAGGGATGCAGGACGTGCTCGCCGCCGCCGTCCGTTGTCGCAACGCCGTTGGTCCAATGGAACTGGACCGTGTGGCGCAGCATGAGCCCCGCTTGGTCGCAGGCGGCCACGTCTTCGTCTGCGCCAAAAAGCAGGTGCAACGACGACAGGCCGGCCTCTTCGCACCACTGGAGCAATCCCTGCACCAGCAACGCGCGGCTGTCGGCGTCGCGTGCGAGCAGTCGAGTGCCGGGCACGGGCGTGAACGGCACGGCGACCAGCGCCTTCGGGTAGTAGGCGAGCCCGTGCTGTTCGTAGGCGTTGGCCCAGGCCCAGTCGAACACGTACTCGCCGTACGAATGGTCCTTGACGTACAGCGGGCAGGCCGCGACCAGCACGTCATCGCGCCAGAGCGTGGCGAACTGGGACGTCCAGCCGGTGGCGGGCGTGGCGCTGCCGCTGTCCTGCAGCGCGGCCAGGTATTCGTGGCGCATGAAGGGGCTGGGCGCGGCCTGCGAGGCGAGCAGGTCGTTCCACGCCGCGGCGTCGATCTCTGCCGGATGGGCGTGAAGGCGGAGTACGGGGGAGGTCACGGAATGAGGTTCTTCAACGCTTTGCGGTTGCCGAGCACGTCGGCGATGTAGATGCCACCCAGCACCAGCGCCAGCGCGGCCGCATGGTAGAGCGAGAGCTGTTCTCCGAGCACCAGCACGGCCAGCAGCGGACCGAAGATCGGCACGAGATTCAAGAACACGCCGGCCCGCGTCGGACCGATCAGGCTGATCGCCTGGATGAAGCTCAGCTGAGAGACGAAGGACGGCAGCAGGCCGATGAAGGCGATCAGCGCCAGGCCCTTGGCCGTCGGGGCGACGAAGTCGCCTCGCACCACCTCCACGGCCAGCAGCGGCACCGACGCAATGCAGGCCACGGCGGCGGTCGCCGCGAAGAAGACGATGGCCGGCACGGCAGGCCGCCGGCGCAGGCCCAGCGTGTAGAAGGTGTAGAGCAGGCAAGCGATGAGGATCCAGACATCGCCGATGTTGAGCCGCAGGCTGGCGAGCACCGACAGTTCGCCACGCGAAGCCACCACCGCGATGCCGGCCATGGTCAGCAGCACGCCGAGCACTTGCAGCCGCGAGATGCGGGTGCGAAAGAACACCAGGCCGCCGAGCAGCACCAGCGCAGGAATCGTGCCCTGGATGATCGCCATGTTGATGGCCGTGGTGTGGTGCGCGGCCGCGTAGAAAAGCGCGTTGAAACCCGTGAACCCCAACGTGCCCATCAACGCGAAGAAGCGCCATGCCGGCAGTACCGCACGCCAGTGGGCGGCAATCTCACGGCGCGAGAACAGGGCCAGCGCCGCGCAGCACACGATCCACCGGGAGAAAGTAAGCATCATGGGCGACACCTCGCCCACGGCCAGGCGTGCGGCCACGGCATTGGCGCCCCAAGTCAGCGTGGTGAAGACCAGCAACAGATAAGCCTGCGCATTGAACCAGCCGAAGAAGGAACTGAGGGGATTGCCTGGAGAGCTGGCGCGCATCGTCCGGCGAGCGTAACAGCGCGCGAGTGTCCCGGCGGCATGCGGGGCCGGGTGGTCGACCTTGCCGGCGAACGCGGATTTCGGGCAGAGCCTCATGGCGACGGTGGCAAATCGCGTTAATCTATTGGCAACAGATCCGCAACTCCAGGAAGACAAACGCCATGAAGCAAATCACCGTCATCGTCAAACCCTTCAAACTCGACGACGTGCGACAGGCGCTCGCCGAAGTCGGCGTCAGCGGCCTCACGGTGACCGAGGTCAAGGGCTTCGGGCGGCAGAAGGGCCATACCGAGCTTTACCGCGGCGCCGAATACGTGGTCGACTTCCTGCCCAAGATGAAGATCGAGGTGGTCGTCAACGAGGCCGATGTCGAGCGCTGCGTGGAGGCGATCATCTCCTCGGCCCGCACCGGCAAGATCGGCGACGGCAAGATCTTCGTGACCGAGGTCGAGCGCGTAGTGCGCATCCGCACGGGCGAAGAAGACGAAGCCGCGGTCTAGACGATTCCAGCCAGCTGGTCGCCGCGCGGGTGACGCGCGGCTTCGTCGACCAGCGACTGAAGCAGCTCGGGCACGACCGTGCCGGTGCGCACCAGGTCCATCTGCCAGTCGTTCATGAGGCCGCTGCCCACGCTGTGCGCGAGGAACGCCAGCAGGCCGTCGTAGTAGCCTGCCACGTTGAGGATGCCCACCGGCTTGTCGTGATAGCCGAGCTGGCGCCAGGTCCACATCTCGAACAGTTCCTCGAAGGTCCCGATGCCACCCGGAAGCGTCAGAAAGGCGTCGGCGCGCTCGCCCATTAAGGCTTTGCGCTCATGCATGGTGGTCACCACGCGAAGCTCGTCGCACAGCGTATTGGCCACTTCCTTGTCGACCAGCGCCTGCGGGATGATGCCCACGACGCGGCCGCCTGCAAGGCGCGTGGCGTCTGCCACCGCACCCATCAGGCCGGTGCGACCGCCGCCGTACACGAGCTGTCCGCCCTGTTCGCCGATCCACTGGCCGACGGCGCGCGCGGACGCCATGAATTCTGGACGCTCGCCGGGACGCGAGCCGCAATACACACAAATGGAAAAAGCTGGATTCATGTCGTGATGATGCCGGGTTTACATGGCATTTTCAGGCGGCGAAGCGTTGCCACAGCGCCGTCAGCCAGATGCCGCTGGCAAGCAGCACCGACAGCAGCACCGCAGCGCTGCCCATGTCCTTGGCGCGCTTGGACAGGTCGTGCCACTCGGGGCCGATGCGGTCGATGGCCGCTTCGACCGCGGTGTTGAGCAGTTCGACGATCATCACCAGCACGATGCTGCCGGCGAGGAGGGCGGTCTCGACCCAGTGACCGCCGAGCCAGAAAGCGCCCGGAACGAGAAAGAAGGCCAGGATGGCTTCCTGGCGGAAAGCGGGTTCGCCCCACCCGGCGCGCAGGCCGTTGAGCGAAATGAGCGTGGCGTGCCAGACGCGCGACAGGCCGCTGCGGCCCTTCTGCGGATTGACGAGAGGGTCGTGGAAGCTCATCGGCGGCTCATCGGAAGAGAAGTGACCAGGCGCGTTCCGCACCAGGCGTCATGCCAGAACTGGCGCTGCGGGTGAAAGCGCGCGAGCAGCGCCCACACGACCACCCAGCCGGAGACGATCAGCGTGGATTCGCCGCCGGACAGATGGAAGGGCGCGATCACCGCCAGCGGCGGCAGGAACCAGACCCAGCTCGACACGTAGCGCGCCAGGGCACGCGCCTGCGTGAGCGGGCGGCCCTCACGGTCCACGACGCGCAGACCCCAGGTCTTCATCGCGAGCGTCTGGCCCTTGGACCAGAAGTAGACGAAATAGATGCCGAACACCACGAACAGAAAGGCCTGCAGCAGATGGCGACGGGAATCCATGGCGTCGCGCATCTGTCCCAACGTGCTGAACAGCCAGCCCGCGATGAACACCACCGCGAACATCAACATGCCTTCGTACAGCCAGCAAGCCATGCGGCGCCACAGGCTGGGCGTGATCGGTGCCTCGGCACCCGCTGCAGCGGCAGAAAGCGAAAGTGACGATGACGCGGAAACCTCGGGAGAACTGGAAGCCATCGGCACCTTGGATCAAGGCGCCTCGGTCAGGGGCGCCGTCTGGACGCGCGCCGGGGGAGGCACGGCCGCCGGAGGCGACGGCGCGGGGATTGTCGCAGCAACCGAAGGCGGCTCGGAAATCGCTGGCGCTGCTGCAGGTGATATCACCGGCGTGGCCGATGGAAAGGCTGCAGGGGTGGCTGCAGCCGGCGGTTCGAGCTGGATGCGCGGGCTGTGCAGATTCCTGTTGGCGCCAGACGGCAGCGGCGCCAGCTTCTGCAGCGGGACCGGACGGGCGACGACCGTCGCGCCTCGCGTGCTGGTACTCGCACGCTCGGCCAGTTCCCGGCGTTGCGCATCGGTGAGCGCCTGGTAGGACTCCCACTTGGCCTTGCGCTCGTCCACCGGAACCTGCTTGACTTCGGCAAAATTGAAGCGCGCCTGGGCACGCTGTTGATTGCTCAAGCCCGCCCATTCGTTCATGCGGCTGCGCAGCGTCGCTCGATCGGCAGCGGACATTTCGGTGTTGCTCTTGAGCAACGCAAGCCACTTCCGCTTGTGCGCGGCATTCAGCATGTTCCAGTCTGCGGCCAGGGGTTGCAAGGCCTCCTGCTGCTTGGACGTGAGCTCCTGCCACAAGGGGCGTGCGCTGTTGTTGGCCATCTTTTCAGCAACTGCCGCTTTCTCTGCCTTTTCCGACTTTTCCATCGCGCCAGCGCTCGTGGCAGGAAGCGCCGACTTGTGAGGGCCCTGAGCCTGGATCGGAGAACTGAGCAGTGTCGCGCCCACCGTTAGCAGCGCCAAGGCGCAAAACGTCGTCTGGTTATTGCGGATGCGCTGGAGGCGCGATGTGAGAAACGAGGGCAGGGATGCCCTGGCAGCCGAAGCAGGACGGGGCGACATGGCGGCGTACGTGGCGGTCAACGTGGAGCTTCGGCTTCCGATTTGAGGAACTGGGCAAAGCCCGGGTCTGTGTAGGCTGCGGGTGGCAGGTCACCGGTGAGCAATGCCGAATCGACATCGGCGACTTCACTGGCGCGGTTGTCGTCCTGCACCACGCTGATGGCGATCAGGCCAGCCACCAGGGCGACCAGCGGCACCACGGAGCCGATGCGTGTCCACCATCCCCCGCCGAGCGTGACGGTGTTGTTCGACACGTGGGCAGCAGCGGCAGGGCGCATTTGCGGCGCCACCTTGCGTTTGGCAAGGGCCTGGGCGCGTGCGACACGCAGGCGCTCGCCGATATCGTGGGGCAATTCGGCGTTGCCTTCGGACAGCCGCGCAGCCAGGCTGCGGCCGAACCGCGCTTCGAGCGCCGAACCGGAGTCAGAGTGCGATGTCTTCATAACGATATTCCCTTGGCCTTGAGCGCTTTGCTGAGCGCGTGAACTGCGCGCGAACAGTGCGTTTTGACGCTGCCTTCGGAGCAGCCCATTGCCGCTGCCGTTTCGGCCACATCCATTTCCTCCCAATAACGCATCAGGAAAGCCTCTCGTTGACGTCCGGGCAAAGCACTGATCTCTTCTTCGATTTCGTGGAACACCTGCGCCCGCCGGGTGGTGTCTTCCGCACTCTCCGTCTCGCGCGAGTCGGTGGGCGAGGCGAAGTTTTCCAGAAGGTCGAAGTCGCCGGTGTCGTCCGGCGCCTCGAAATCGCTCAGGTTGGAGAAAAGTGCCCGGCGCGTCTTCTGGCGACGAAACCAGTCGAGCGTGCAGTTCGACAGGATGCGCTGGAACAGCATGGGCAGTTCGTTGGCAGGCTTGTCGCCGTAGTGCTCGGCGAGTTTCATCATGCTGTCCTGCACGATATCCAGCGCCGCTTCTTCGTCCCGAACGTGATACACCGATCGCTTGAAGGCGCGGCGTTCGACACTTTTCAGGAAATCCGACAGTTCTTTTTCAGTGGCCAAGCAAGTGAACGCACCAAGGCGTCAAAGTGGGAATTTTCTCTCGCTGCAAACTTATGTTTTTATGCGCGCGGATTATGCCCTGCGCCTCGATAGCGTCATTCGATGGGGCTCCAGGCGCGACTGATGCCATAATGCGCGCTGCAAGTCAAAAGGCAAACGGGTCACGGTCCGGCGGTACATCCTCATCCGCCCATGGCTTTGGCCTCAAGTCCCGACGCGGTCCCACAAGGGCTGGCAAGGGGCACCCAAGGTTTTTCGTTCCCGAAAAAACACAAAGGTTCATCATGGAAATCTCGAAGGCGGAACTCGCTTCCGCGGCAGCCGCATCGGCTGGCAATCAAACTCAAGAACTCACGGGCGCTGAAGTGCTGGTCAAGGCACTGCAGGCCGAAGGCGTCAATTACGTCTGGGGCTACCCCGGCGGCGCCGTTCTCTACATCTACGACGCGTTCTACAAGCAGGACACCATCCAGCACGTGCTGGTGCGCCACGAGCAGGCCGCCGTGCACGCGGCCGACGGCTTTGCGCGCGCCACCGGTGAGGTGGGTGTGGCCCTCGTCACGTCCGGCCCCGGCCTGACCAACGCGGTCACCGGCATCGCGACGGCCTACATGGACTCGATTCCGATGGTGATCATTTCGGGCCAGGTGCCGACGGCGGCCATCGGCCTGGACGCGTTCCAGGAGTGCGACACGGTCGGCATCACGCGCCCCATCGTCAAGCACAACTTCCTCGTCAAGGATCCGAAGGATCTGGCCATGACGATGAAGAAGGCCTTCCACATTGCACGCACCGGCCGGCCTGGCCCGGTGGTGGTCGACGTTCCCAAGGACGTGTCCTTCAAGAAGGTGGCGTACACCGGCTATCCCGACAAGGTCGAGATGCGTTCGTACAACCCCGTGCGCAAGGGCCACGGCGGCCAGATCCGCAAGGCACTGCACCTGTTGCTGAACGCCAAGCGCCCCTACATCTACACCGGCGGCGGCGTGCTGCTGGGCAACGCGACCAACGAACTGCGCACGCTGGTGGACATGCTGGGCTACCCGGTCACCAACACGCTGATGGGCCTGGGCGCCTATCCGGCCAGCGACCGCAAGTTCCTGGGCATGCTGGGCATGCACGGCACCATCGAGGCCAACAACGCGATGCAGAACTGCGACGTGCTGCTGGCCGTGGGCGCGCGTTTCGACGACCGTGTGATCGGCAACGTCAAGCACTTTGCGCAGAACGAACGCAAGATCATCCACGTCGACATCGATCCGTCGAGCATCTCCAAGCGCGTGAAGGTCGACATCCCGATCGTCGGCGACGTGAAGGACGTGCTGACCGAACTGATCTCCATGATCCGCGAGGCGACGCAAAAGCCCGACGCCGGCGCGCTGGCCGACTGGTGGAAGACCATCGAGGCCTGGCGCAGCAAGGACTGCCTGAAGTACGACCGCGGCAACACGGACGTCATCAAGCCGCAGTACGTGGTCGAGACGCTCTGGAACATGACCAAGGACGCCGACGCGTACATCACGTCGGACGTGGGCCAGCACCAGATGTGGGCCGCCCAGTACTACCGCTTCGACGAGCCGCGCCGCTGGATCAATTCGGGCGGCCTGGGCACCATGGGCGTGGGCATTCCCTATGCCATGGGCATCAAGCTGGCCAAGCCGGAATCCGAGGTGTTCACCATCACCGGCGAAGGCTCGGTGCAGATGTGCATCCAGGAATTGTCGACCTGCCTGCAGTACAACACGCCGATCAAGATCTGCGCGTTGAACAACCGCTACCTGGGCATGGTGCGCCAGTGGCAGGAAATCGAATATTCCGGCCGCTACAGCCACAGCTACATGGACGCGCTGCCCAATTTCGTGAAGCTGGCCGAGGCCTACGGCCACGTCGGCATGCTGATCGAGCGGCCGCAGGACGTGGAGCCCGCGCTGCGCGAGGCGCGCAAGCTCAAGGACCGTACGGTCTTCATGGACTTCCGTACCGATCCGACCGAAAACGTGTTCCCGATGGTCAAGGCCGGCATGGGCATCACCGAGATGCTGCTGGGTTCCGAAGACCTCTAGCGCGAGCGAGAGCGAAGCCACAAGTCCCCGTGTCCAAAGGACCGGGTTTCAACTTTTAATCGACAAATCTATTGCCCGCCGAGCCCGCGCATTACCGTGCACGGGGGAGGGCGGCGAAAAGAGGCGTCGCGCACACATGAAACACATCATTGCCGTCTTGCTGGAAAACGAGCCCGGTGCTCTTTCCCGCGTCGTGGGCCTGTTCTCGGCCCGTGGCTACAACATCGAATCGCTGACCGTCGCGCCGACCGAGGATCCGAGCCTCTCGCGCATGACGATCGTTACGGCGGGCTCGGACGACACGATCGAGCAGATCACCAAGCACCTGAACCGCCTGATCGAAGTCGTCAAGGTCGTCGACCTGACCGAAGGCGCGTACACCGAGCGCGAGCTCATGATGGTGAAGGTGCGTGCCGTCGGCAAGGAGCGCGAGGAAATGATGCGCATGGCGGAGATCTTCCGCGGCCGCATCATCGACGTGACCGACAAGAGCTACACCATCGAGCTGACGGGCGACCACAGCAAGAACGACGCGTTCCTGGAGGCGATCGATCGCAGCGCCATTCTGGAAACCGTGCGCACCGGTGCGAGCGGCATCGGCCGTGGCGAACGCATCCTGCGGGTCTGAGGCCGCAGAACACGAATCGGGGCTCAGCCGATGCCCGTTCGGGCTGAGCTTGTCGAAGCCCTCGCGAAAGCGAGGACTGCATTGAGCCCTTCGACAGGCTCAGGACGAACGGCACAACACCACTGCATCTAGCATCTATCTGGAGAACATCATGAAGGTTTACTACGACAAGGACACGGACCTGAGCCTGATCAAGGGCAAGACCGTCGCCATCATCGGCTACGGCTCGCAAGGTCATGCCCACGCACAGAATCTGAACGACAGCGGCGTGAAGGTCGTGGTCGGTCTGCGCAAGGGCGGCGCTTCGTGGTCGAAGGTCGAGAAGGCCGGCCTGAAGGTCGCCGAAGTGGCTGAAGCCGTGAAGGTCGCAGACGTCGTCATGATCCTGCTGCCCGACGAGCAGATCGCCACCGTCTACAAGAACGACGTGGCCCCGAACATCAAGGAAGGCGCCTCGCTCGTCTTCGCGCACGGCTTCAACGTCCACTATGGCTTCGTGCAGCCGCGCGCAGACCTCGACGTCTGGATGGTCGCGCCCAAGGCCCCAGGCCACACCGTGCGCGGCACGTACACCCAGGGTGGCGGCGTGCCCCACCTCGTGGCCGTGCACCAGGACAAGTCGGGCAAGGCGCGTGATCTGGCCCTGAGCTACGCAGCAGCCAACGGCGGCGGCAAGGCCGGCATCATCGAAACCAACTTCCGCGAAGAAACCGAAACCGACCTGTTCGGCGAACAGGCCGTGTTGTGCGGCGGCGCGGTCGAACTGATCAAGGCTGGCTTCGAAACCCTGGTGGAAGCCGGCTATGCGCCTGAAATGGCCTACTTCGAATGCCTGCACGAACTCAAGCTGATCGTCGACCTGATCTATGAAGGCGGCATCGCCAACATGAACTACTCGATCTCGAACAACGCCGAATACGGCGAATACGTCACGGGCCGCGCAT
>Ga0247813_10000114_pt1 | contig 102557 bp, 136 predicted proteins | sample UWRJL169409C1_FD_180719 | JGI IMG/M metagenome (GOLD analysis project Ga0247813, IMG submission 180719) | Plant litter microbial communities from Arlington Agricultural Research Station in Wisconsin, United States - UWRJ-L169-409C-1 | ecosystem: Environmental > Terrestrial > Plant litter >...
AGGATTTGGTGAATATAAAAAACCAACTGCTTACAATAGTATGTTAAAGACTGTTGAAGGATTAATTAATCAAATGCCTATTAGTGAAAGAAATGAGGAATTCGATTATACATTAAGTAGTTGGTGTGAACAAGGTGTCCTAATGTTAAATACATCGTTATTTGTAGATTGGAATAAACAAATTCATAAAGAAATGACTTTAATGTTTAAAAACTTTATACGAAATATTGTTAAAGCAATTTCAAATAATAATACCAATGTGTTATTTGTATTTACTAGTGATGAACAAATAGATAATTTCTATAAATATATAGATCAAAGTTATCATTATGTATTGGAATGTACAGACGGATTTATAGCAGGAAGTGATATACTCGAGCAGATTAATGATACTATATTTAATGAGTTAGGAGAGAATCCAATTAAATGGTAGAATATTAGGAATTGTCATGTATTTTTATTATATTTGTATAAAATATTTTAATTATGCATGACAATCTTATATGGATTGATGGAAGTGTTCCGTCTCTTAAAAACAGTAAAGTTAAAACTAGTAAAGGAATATTTAGTTCTAAAACTGTAAAAAAGTATTTAGCTAATTTAGGAATACAGAGATATTCTAGTAGTAGAAAAGAAGTTGTAGGTTATAAAACTAGACCTAATTTATTTGAAAAAGATATTGTTCCACAAATATTAAAGTTATTAGAAGGTAAAGAAGCTCCTTATGAATTTGGATTTCATTTTGTAAGAGCAACTAAACATTCATTTGATTTTAATAATGCAAATCAATTATTAGCTGATTTGATGGTGGCTCATGACTGTTTTGAAGATGATAACATGGATTATTTTATACCTTATGCTTTAAAGATTGATAACAAATTCTACAGCTACAATAAAGAAAAAAGTGGTGTATGGATAACAATAAAATAATAGATGAATAAACAAACGTTACAAAAAATAAATAATTTAGCAAAATTTATATTCGAAGAAAGTGAATATCATAAATTCATGAAACTTATAGTTGATAATGAATTTAAAGCTAGATTATTTTTAGATGATTATTTGGAAGGATTAGAATTAGAACTAAGAATTACAGATAATGAAGATATACTTTCTCAGTATAAAAAATGTCATGAATTAATAGATATTGTAATGAATGATATTATAAATAAGATAGACAATGCTTATGGGGAAGGAAAACAAGTTAAACAAGTTATTAGATGATAATGAAGAAATAGATTTAACTCTATCATACTCAAGAATTTCTGACTATGATAGAAATGGTCCAAAAGCTTTATTAAATAGAAGCTTTTTAGCTAACCAAGGTGTAAAAATGGGTTCAGTAATTGATGATTTATTATTTAGTCCAAATGAATTTAAGGACAAGTACTATATATCTTCTTTTACTGAACCCATTGCTACATTAGGTAATTTATGTAAAATTATATTAGATAATTATAATGAAAAACCTAATATAAATACAATACTTGAGATTATTGAATTAAATAGTTTATGGAAAACTACTAAAAATAAAGATTTACTAATTGCTAATTTTAATAATGATAACTTTTGGGGATACCTTAATGAACAATATAGTTCTATAGGTAAAACTATTATTACATTATCAGAGAAATTAGTAGCTGAGGAAATAGTAGACATATTGTTAAACCATGAATATTCAAGAGATATATTTAGTACAGAATTAGAGCATTTATATCAATATAAATTTGAATATGAATTACAAGGATTTACATTACGTGGTATAATAGATATATTATCTATTGACCATAAGAATAAAAAGATTTATTTTAAAGATTTAAAAACAGGTAGTGGATATAATTCAGAATTCCTAACTAGTTATATTAAATATAGATATTATATTCAAGAAGCAGTTTATAGTTTAGCTTTTGATAAGATATGTAATGAACTAGGGTTAGTAGATTATGAATTACAACCATTTAGTATATTATTTATTAGTTTAAAAGAGAAAATACCTCTTAACTTTATAGTTACAGAGAAATGGCATGAAGCCGCTTTAAAAGGGTTTAAATCGTCAGGATATTATCATAAAGGACTTTATCAATTATTAGATGAAATATATTTTCATTGGAAAAATAAAGTTTATGATTTACCTAAATATATTTATGAGAGCAAGGGAATAGTTAACTTACAAGATAATTTTATAGAAATAATTTGATACTAAATCGTAGTAAAACTTACGTTCTTCCGTTATTAAGTGAATTTATAAGTTTTGAGAATAAATTTATGAAGTATTTACTTAATACGTATATGAATGTAGAAGGAGAAGAAGAAGGATGTTTTTCAATATTACATGAGTTTTCATTCAGAGATCCTGAATTTACAGCTTATGAACACAGATTAACAGATAATAAGTTATTTGTTAAATGTATAGATATTGAAAATAAAGTTTTGTATATATTTAGATTTCCAAAAGAATATATGGATGAATATGAACTATTTAAAGAAGGTAAATATTCACATTTTGGAGAAGATACAAAACAATTAATATTGAAATTCTGGGCTGATGTTTACAAAGGTAATCCAGATTCAGTAAAATTCCTCATTAGCTTAAAGCAAATTCTTTACAAAGATGTCAAATTAAAAGAAAATATAGAAAAACAATTGGGAGTTCAACTTAATAATGAACAGGAATTAGGAGAAATTATAGATATGAATAACGAAACATTTAAAATAAATGAATTTAATGAACAGTAAATCAGAAAGAAGTAATACAGGATATAAAGGAATTACTTATAGAGAACGTAAAAATCGTATTCCTAAATATGAAGTACATGTTAGATTAGAAGCTAAAACTAATAATAATATTAAAGTTTGGATTGGTCAATATGAAAAACTAGATGAAGCATTAACTGCAAGAGAAGAATTTATTAAATCATTATTTTAATCTATGGAAATACAGACATATCAAAATAAAGCAATAAGAACTCTAGCAAGTTGTGGTTCAATACAGAATGATAATCTTCATATGACTTTAGGTTTATTAACTGAAGTTGGTGAAATAGCTGATGTATTTAAAAAGAATTTAGCTTATGGTAAAGAAATAGACTGGATTAATATTAAAGAAGAAGTTGGAGATACAATGTGGTATATTGCTAATTTATGTAATATTAATAATTGGAATTTAACTGAAATTTTAGATACTAATATTAAGAAATTAGAAGTTCGTTATCCTGATAAATTTAGTTCAGATAAAGCAATTAATCGTAATTTAGAAGTAGAACGTAAAATACTTGAAGCTTAGTGAGTATATTTGACAAAAGAGTTAATATTTTACCATATGAATATCCTGCATTATTAGGTTATAAAGACGCAATCAGACATAGTTATTGGATACATACAGAGTATAATTTTACTACTGATATAGATGATTTTAAAACTAAAATATCTCATGTAGAAAGAGAATCTATTAAACGTACAATGCTTGCTATAGCTCAAATAGAGGTTAATGTAAAAGGATTTTGGGGTGATATATACAAAAGATTACCTAAGACTGAAATTCAATCTGTAGGAGCTACTTTTGCTGAAAGTGAAGTTAGACATTTTGATGGTTATAAAGAATTACTTACTATTTTAAACTTACAAGGAGATTTTGAGACTTTATTAGAAGTGCCTGAAATACAAAATAGGATTAATTATCTTACTAAATATTTAGATGGAACTAGAAGTAAGGATGATAAAATGTATACTAAAGCAATACTTCTATTTTCATTATTTATAGAATATGTTTCATTATTTAGTCAATTCTTAATTATGTTATCTTTTAATAAAGAAAAGAATTTATTTAAAGGTATTAGTAATGTAGTTGAGTCAACATGTGTTGAAGAACTAATTCATGGTAACTTTGGTGCTGAAATAGTAAATATAATTAAATCTGAATTCCCTGAATGGTTCGATAAAGAATTTATAGATTTAATATATTCAGCTTGTAATAAAGCATATGAAGCTGAATCTAAATTACTAGATTGGATATTTAAAGACGGTGAATTAGAATTTTTACCTAAAAAAGTAGTAGATGAATTTATTAAAGGACGATTTAATCAGGCTTTAAATATGATAGGTTTAAAAGACTTATTTAAACTAGATTTGGAACTATTAGAACCTACATTATGGTTCGATGTAGAAATTAAATCTACAAAAGAAGGTGACTTTTTTTACAAAAAACCCTCTGATTATAATAAAAAAGCAAAATCTATTACTGAAGATGATTTATTTTAAATAACATTTAGAGATTTAATGATAAATTACTAAATGAATAAATAAATAAAATATTTAAATCTCTTATTAAAACAATTAATGAGAGAATATAAGAAATATTATTGGTTAAATGACGAAAGTAGAACCTTTTTATCAAGAGGTTATTTAAGTAAAGGAGTTAGTCCTGAACAACGAATTAAGGATATTGCAATTTATGCAGAAACTATTCTTAATATAAAAGGATTTGCAGAAAAGTTTGAAGATTACATGGGTAAAGGATATTATTCATTATCTACTCCTGTATGGGTTAACTTTGGTAAAGAAAAAGCACTTCCAATTTCCTGCTATGGATCATCGGTAGATGATACTATGGATAGTATTTTAAATGCTGGTAGAGAGATTGGCATGATGTCTAAATATGGTGGTGGTACTTCTATATATTTAGGTAATATACGTCCAAGAGGAAGCTCTATTTCGATTGGTGGAACTGCAGATGGACCTGTACATTATGCTAAAATATATGATGCTATTATAGATACCTGTAAACAATCTGAATCACGTAGAGGTAGTTGTGCTATTTGGCTTCCAATTGAACATAACGATATAGAGGATTTCTTAAATATTGGTACAGAAGGTAATCCTATACAAAACCTTCAATATGGTATTTCCATTACAGATGATTGGATGAAATCTATGATTGATGGCGATAATGATAAACGTAAGATATGGGCAAAAGTAATTCAAAGACGTAGTGAATTTGGATTTCCATATTTAATGTTTAAAGATAATGCTAATAGAAATAGTCCTTATAAAGATTTAGGATTAGATATAGTGGCTAGTAACTTATGTTCAGAAATTATGCTTCCACAAGATACATATCATTCATTTGTATGTTGTTTAGGTTCTATAAATTTATTACATTGGGATGAATTAGTCCATACAGATGCTATAGAAACTTATATATTATTCTTAAATGCTGTAATAGAAGATTTTGTTAAGAAATCTGAAACTATGCCAGGAATGAAACGAGCATGGAGATTTGCTAAGGAACATCGTGCTATTGGATTAGGTGTATTAGGTTATTCATCCTATTTACAGTCTAAATTAATAGATTTTGAATCTTTAGAAGCTAAACAAAGTAATTACAAAATATTTAAGATATTAGAAGAACGTTCTCAGGAAGCATCTAAATGGTGTCATGATTATTTAGGTTATAAATCAATACGTGAAGGTTATGCAAATACTACATGTCTTGCTATTGCTCCTACTAAATCATCATCTTTTATATTAGGTCAAGTATCTATGGGTATTGAACCTATTAAATCTAATTATTTTATTAAAGATTTAGCTAAGTCTAAAACTATATATAAAAATCCTTATCTTGAAGAAGAATTAAATAAATATGGTATTAATACATCTGAAACTTGGACATCTATATTAAATAATGACGGATCAGTTCAACATTTAGATTTCCCAACTAAAGAAGTATTTAAATCATTTATTGAAATTAGTCCTAAAGAGATTATATTACAAGCTGCACAAAGACAACAATTTATTGATCAATCACAATCTGTTAATTTAACTATACATCCATCTATTTCAGCTAAAGAGATAAATAAACTTTATATTTATGCATGGGAAGAAGGTGTTAAAACATTGTATTATCAGTTTAGTCAAAATGCTGCAGCATCATTTGCAAGAGAAATTAATTCATGCGTTGCATGTGAAGCTTAATAAATAATTAATAAGAGGAGACAAAACATATGCTATCGGAGAAAATAGTGGGTATAAGTAATCTATCGACTTATAATGTGATCTTACCACCGTCTCTCCTCTTTTATATATAAATATATTGAATAAATATAAACTAAAATATTGGTATTTAGCAACAGGTATGGAAGGTATTGCACAAGAATATCCTGAAAAAATAATTGAAGCTGATAGTGAGGAAGAAGCTTATTATAAATATCATAAATCAAACGGTATTGATTTTGGTACATTTGAAGAATTTCAAAAAAAACCTGAATATGTTCAAAAATGGGCTACAAGTTTAAAGTTAATAGATGGATAAAAAACAAACTTTAGAAGAAGTTATTAAATGTTTTGAAAACTTAATAAGCACAATTGGAGAAATAACTACAGAATATCATTGGAGAGAATTCTGTGGATTAATTGAAAATATAAAGAATTCTTTTCCTGAATATGATTTAGATAAATTTCAAAATTCTTTATTTACAACTAAGATTAATAATATACCTTATAGTTCAGATAATATACATTGGGATTAAATAACTTATTACAAGATAAAATACAAAGAGAAGCTGTTCAAGCATGGATAGATAGTGGTAAATATGCAAGTATTGTAATGGCTACAGGTACAGGTAAAACTTTTGTTTTCTTACATGCTTTACATTCAATGAAAAAGAATGATGATGTACATGTTTTTATTGCTGAAGTTGTAGACAGAGAAAAAGATCTAGATAATGATATTATTAAATATGATAAATTATTTGGAACTAACACATATAAAGATTATGATTTAAAATTTAGTACATATCAATCTATGTATAAAGTTAAAGATTATAAATTTGGATTAGTTTGCTGTGATGAAGCTCATTTCCATTTAAGTCCTGAATATTATAAATTTCATATTAATAATGAATATAAAGCTTTATTATGTATAACTGCTACTACTGAATCACATATTGAATATGAAATAGATGGTAAAATTATTAATAAAGGTCAATTATTAGATAAAATTGCACCTATATGTTTTACTTATACTATAGCTCAAGCTAAGAAAGACGGTATTGGTAGATTATTAAATATATATGTAATAGAAACTGAATTAGATTCTGTTAATAAAACTATTAAAGCAGGGAATGCTAAGAAACCATTTTATCAAACTGAAAAAGCAGCTTATGAATATTGGGATAAAGAACATAAAAGAAGTTGGTTTATTGAAGATAAAGAGTTAAAAGAATTTAAAATTAGAACTACAGCTACTAAACGTAGTCAGATATTATATAATCTTCCATCTAAAATAACTAATACTAAAATATTATTAAATAATATTAATGGTAAATCTATAATATTTGGAAATAGTTTAGATTCATTAATCCAAGTAACACCTAATGTTATATCTTCCCGTAATTCTGACGATAAAAATAATTTAGTTAGAAAAGCTTTTGAAAATGATGAAATAAATGACATTGGGAGCTTTAAAAAACTTTTACAAGGTATTAATTTACCCAGATTAGATAATTGTATACTAATGAGTTATTATACATCTGAAGGACAAGCAGTACAAAGACTGGGAAGATTACGGAAAAATGGAGATAAAGTAGGTAGTGTATTTATATTTTTAACAAAAGATACACAAGAAGTTAAATGGTATAATTCTATGATTCAAGAATTATCTGAATTTAATTTTATTAAATGTGAAGGAATAGATGATTGTATAAAACAATATAAATTAAATGAAACAAATTAAAGAATTACAAAAACGAAGTGATTTAGGTGAAGGTAGAGATTATGGTATTGGATTTACTATATTAAATAAAATATCTAAAGATAATTATGAAACTTATTTACCATTTACAGCATGTAGAGATTATCTAAATGACTTTAGTTATGTAGAATATACAAAAACTGAAATAGGTACTATACATGGTTATAATCATAAGTTATTAAACTGTTTTGATAAGAAAAGATTATTTTATTTAGGAGTTAACTCTTTAGATTATAACAATATTGGTGATTGGAAACTTAAAGATGATGCAACTAAGACATTAATTGATAATAAAGATAATTTATTAAACTTAGTTAATACAATTGAAGATAAATTAGGATTAAAAACTAAATCTACTATTACTGTAGATGAAGATGTTTTAATATTTAGATCACCAATTTATTGGACTAAAACAACAGCTTTAATATCTGCATTTACATTAATTATTAGATGTTATTTTAACTTTGATAAAGAATATAGTATAGAGAACTTAACTAGTCATAAATGTATTATAAACGCTGATAATTATATGATACAATCTGTTATAGAATTTATTAATAATATTGGTAAATATGAGTATCATAAAATTGATTATGATAAAATAGAGATTAAAAGTGCTAGTAATGTACATAACTTTGGAATACAAGGTTATTTAAGTAAAATGAAATAATGAATAACTTAAAATCTAGAAATTATTAGTCTCGTTAGATATTATTCAGATCCGCATTTTGGGCATAGAAATATGGCTATTAGAAGAGGTTTTAATGATGAATTTGAAATGAATGAACATATTATTAAACAATGGAATTCTATTGTTAATAAAAAAGATGTTACTTATATATTAGGTGATATTACTATGGAAAAATCATTTGATTATTACTTATTAGATCAGTTAAATGGTTTAAAGAAAGTTATACTCGGAAATCATGACCAGCCTCAACATGTACCTGAATTATTAAAATATGTAAATAATGTAGCGTCTATGAAATATTATAAAGATAAAGAATTAGGTAATATTATATTTACACATGCACCAATACATCCCTGTGAATTAAATTATAAATATACTTATAATATTCACGGTCATGTTCATGAAAACACTTTAGAAGATAAACGTTATATAAATGTATCTGCTGAAGTAATAGATTATAAACCTAAATTATTAAAAGAATTAATTAATTGAGTACAGTAAAATTATTAGCAGAAACAAATAATCCTGAATATAATATTTTAAAGGCTATTGAAGAAATGAGTGAATTATCTGTTAGATTGTCACAATCATTAACTAAAGGAGCTAGTAAAGAAGATATTATTGAAGAATTAGGAGATACTGTATTTAGAATTAAAGTATTAACTCATATGTATGGTAAAGATGAAGTTAATAAAAGAGTTGAATATAAACTATCTACTTGTGAAGAATGGTTGAAAGAAGGTAAATATTTAAATGGTGTATAATGAGAAATATTAATAGAATTCCTATAATATTACAATTCTTTTTAAGAAACTTTGAAGCTTATAATAAATTTATAAATGATGATAACTATTTAATTCATGGTGCTTTTAGATTAAATATTGTTAAAATTACTCATGAATGGACTAAATATCCAGAATATAGATTAGGTCAATTATTATACAATATGGATTTATTAACTAATGATTCAAGTTATCATATTGAAGAAGATAATTGGTTAATCAACAATAATTATTTTGATTATGAAGATATTAAATTTTGGGGAATAAATTTTGATATTAATAATAATCAATTACCTCAAACAGAATATAAACTATTAAAAGATTTAACTACAGATCATATTAAGAATATTATTAAATTTTCTAAAGATAATAATAGTAAAATAAATGATAATTATTTAAAATATTTTAACAAGAGAATTAATGAAGGATAAAATAGTAGAATCTGTAATACAACAATTTCAACAACGATCTGAACTAGGTATTAAGAAATATGGTACTACACTGGAAGATAATAATTCTGATGATTTCTTACAACATGCAATTGAAGAAGCTATGGATTTTATATTATATTTAACTAAAATTAAATTTATATTGAGAGAAAAAGGTTTAGATAAATTGCAAGATATTGAAAGTAATTATAATCCAATAGGAAAATCAGATTATAAGAAATTTAAAATGGAATTATTTAATCGAGAAGATAGACGAAGAATTTGAGTAAAATAGATAAAAGTTATCATAATCTTCTGGACGAAATACTTCAGAAGGGTTATTGGTATGATGATCCAAAACGTAAAGATGTTAATCGACTAGAAATTGGTAGTTATACATTTAAACATGATTTTAAAGATGGATTTCCTATACTTACAACTAAGAAAATTAATTATAATAATATTATTACTGAATTATTATGGTTCTTAAAAGGTAATACTAATATTAAATATTTATTAGATAACGGTTGTAATATATGGAATAAAGATGCTTATAGTTACTTTTGGAAATTTAGAAAAACAGATAAGTTATCTTTTGGAGAATTTAAAGATGAAATTGTAATTGGTAACTTAGAGTATAAAGGAAATATTTGGACTAATAATGAAAATTATATTCTCGGTGATTTAGGACCTATATATGGACATCAATGGAGAAATTTTAATGGTATAGATCAAATATCTAATCTTATTACTAATCTTAAGAATCAACCTTTAGCTACAGATCACATAGTTAATAGTTGGAATGTTTCAGATTTAGATAAAATGGCTTTACCACCGTGTCATTATGGATTTCAGATAATTGTAAAACCTTTAGGAGATGCTGAAAAATATTTTTATAATAATTTAAATTATATGAAATCTCTAGATTATGATGAAGATTATAAACATGATTATTCACGTTTTAAAAAGTATGTAAATAAAAATAGTATTATTAAATATGGATTTGAATTACATTGGCAACAACGTTCAGTAGATACATTTCTTGGATTGCCTTATAATATAGCAAGTTATGCAACGTTAGCTTTAATAATTGAGAAATTAACTGGTTATAAAGCTTTAGGTATTCAAGGAGATTTAAAGAAAGTTCATTTATATGACAATAGTATTAATGCTGTTAAAGAACAGTTAACTAGAGATACTGATAAATACAATAAATGTGAATTAAAATTTGATAATCCAAGTTATAAATCTTCAGTAGATTGGATTAAGTTGGATATTGATGCTTTTTTAGATGAATTATATCCTGAATATTTTGAATTAAAAGATTATGAATCATATCCACATATTAAAGTAGAAATGTTAGAAAGACAATGAATAAAAAATATATAGATATTAAAGGTGTTGTAGAATTACCTGATAAATATTCATTTAATCAAGCTATTGATGATTTTTTAAAATATTTGAGAAATAGAGATTGTACATTTGGTGGAGGATTTGTAGAAATTGATGAAAATGGTAATGAAATAGATAATCTATGAAGACAGTAGTAATGAAATTTCATAATGAAGAATTATATTATGAATTAATAGAACAGATTAAAATATCATTAGGTAAAGAGAAGGCTGTTGGTAAAATGAATATTGAATATGAAAATGATGAAGAATTAGTTGTTAATATAATTGATAGAATATGAATAGAGAATCAGTAGAATTATCTGAACATTATTTAAGATCTTTACTTGATGAAGATTATGAAGGATATATTGAAGATGAAGAATTTGAATATGATTTTGTTTCTGATGAAATAGATAATTACGATTTGGATAAATCATATGAAGACCATGAAGTAATTATTAAAAGAAATCTAGATAATAAATATTTTAAATTTGATTATTCAAGTTCCTCTTATCATGATTTATTTTCAGATGGAATGGGATGGGAAGGATTTCCTAAAAAAGTATATGAAGTATTTCCTAAAACAATAACAAAAGTAATATATGAATAAATATACAATTAACAAAGTTGATTTTGGTGATATATTTAATTATGCTAAAGAAAAATTTGGTATTGAATGGAATCCTGCTAACGATATGTTTTTTCATGGTAGTTTAGAATATAAATCATACAATGAATATGATTTAGGAGAACCTTTAGAATATATAGAAGATAAACCTTATGAAGAATTATCTATTACAGATAAAGGGTATTATATAATTAATCAATTTATGATTGATAATAATGTAGATAGTATATTTATAGATAATAATTAAAAATAATATATGAAAAATATAAATATTAAAAGTACTGTAATTAAAAATATACAGTATGATGAAGTTCGTAAAGATCTTAAAGTTAATTTTAATTCAGGTAAAGAATATATTTATACACCTGTATCTAATGAATTCTTTAATAAATTAAATAAATCTACAAGTAAAGGTAAATTCTTTAATGAAAATATTAGAGATAATCAAGCATTAACTTGTTTAAAATTGATTAAATAATGTTAGGAGAAATAAAAAAACTAAATGAACAAAAAGAAGAATTAAAATCCAAACTTAGATTGTATGTTAAGGATAAAACAATTTCTTTAGACAATCGTTGGAACTGTTTTATAGAATCTAAATTAGGAATTAATAGTCCTTACATTGAAAGATTTGATTGTAAAGTAGGTAAAGAATACTTAAATACAAGAGAACAACGATATGAAACTCATGATGTTCAAGATATTATGGATTGGTTAGAAGATTTAGAGTTAGATGAAGAATTATCTACTTATAATATAAATAAAGAAGATATTATAGAATTTCAAGAAAAAGTATTAGATAAATTTATTTTCTCTTATAAATTTGACTGGTAATGAATATTAATTAAATGCAAAAAGCCACATACGACCAATTAAGGTTATATGTGGCTTTAATTTTTTTAAGACCCTAAAGTTACTTCCCGAACGAACTATTAAGTCCATTATATAACTCTTGTGAAGTTACATCTAATTTACTTACTATTGGAAATAATTTTTCATATGCTCTGACTATTTTTAAATCACCTTTACGTTTACCAGATTCATATTCATCATTCCAATTCCAAGGTGTAACTGTTTGACTAATTACATCCATAGATTGTTCTATAATTCTTAATGACGGTATTGGAGATTTAGTAATTTTAGTTGCTTCACGTGGATCTCTAAACTGTGCTAATTCTGATTCTAATCGTCTTGATAAGAATGCAACTGACCATAGATAACTATCATCATCGTCTCCAGCAGCTCCTGCAGCAAGTAATCCTATCAGAGGTAATATTGCTCCAGTAATAGATAATTCTACAACAGAACGTCTTATATTACCTTTCTGAGTATCTGTAAGTTCATTCCAGTTCTGTCTTAGTATATCATACTTAAGTTGTTTTAATGCAGGATAAACTCCATTACGTAAAAATCGTATAGCTGATACATAATAACCTTCCTCATAGTCTTGTAATGATGCTGAGTAGAATTTATCATCTTCATCTAATTGATCATACGATTTAAATGCTTTAGATATACCTCTATATCTTGCATAAGCTTGCGGTATTAAATATCTTCTAAACATTAACATCATTTTACCCCACCAATGACGATATGCTTCAGGTTGAAGATTACTATCATAGTTACCCATTGTATCAAATAACTTTTTCTTTACAAATAATAATATTTGAGATTTACCACCTTCATTTATTTTTGTAGTATAATTCTTATCTGAATAAACAACTTTTTTATCTAATTCTAAATAGCCTTGATCATTCTTAGATAACATATCTAATATAGAAGCAGCTTTATCTTGACTAGTTACATTACCATTTTTATCAATATAGTTATTAGATTTATCCATTACTTTAATAGAATCTAATGTAGCCATTACCATTACAGATTGTAAATAATGTTCACCACCTTCATGCATAAATTGTAATGAACCAAAATCAGCACTAGTCTTAGCAACAGTATTTCTAATAAACTCTTGTTGCTTAACTGTAAATCCACCAAAAGTATCAAACATTTGATTAACTTGATTTACAAATGATTCTTTAATAGGTTTACCATAATCAGACATTATATTAGGTATATCTGAATTATACTTTTTATGAGCTTTAAGTATAGCTCCTTTGGTTAAATGATTACCTGCTACTTTTTCTAAGAATATTTGTGCTTGACCATTTAGTAAGTTAGCTGCTGCAGAAAATTTATTTAATGATAATCCTACAGAAGCAGTCCATCCATTAGCAGTTGAAATAAGTTTATTAACATCTACTCCAGCAATAGTACCATAATTAATATGAAATATATCATAAAGATTCTTATCTATCATATTAGTAATCATCTTATATTCATTAGATTGAATACCCCTTTGAGTAGCATATTTCTCTCTAGTAGTAAATATGTTTAATATTGGAATACCTGAACCTTTTTGAGTTAAATAATATTCTTTATTTTTAGCAATATTTTTAATAGCTTCAACTTTTAATTGAATAGATTGTTTTTCACTAAAATTAATACCATTAATACGTTCTAATCTCATTATAGTAAACAAATCTAATGATTGTTGAGAAGGACTTAAATCACCTCTATAATGTACTTTTAAGAAATTAACTGGATCACCTTTACTATCTAATCTCTTTTCTTCATAACCAATATCATCAGGTCTAATAGTAAATAAATCATCTTTAATATCTTTAAATATTTCACTACTATTACCTTCTAATATCCTTTCTAAATAACTATTAGTTACAGATGGTAGATTATAAAATGTTATTCCTCTAAATGACTCTAATAAACTATTTCTACCTAATGTTTCAGTATTAACTGTAGTAATAATATCTTTAAACTTAGTTAATATAGATTGTTCAGTAGCAGATAATGTACCTTTATTCTTCCATTTATCTATAGGAATATAACCATTTAAAGTTTTAGTAGTGTTAGCTCTTAACCATTTAGTTAAAGCATCTTTAGATTTCTTAAATTCTTCAGAGTTTTTACCATGTTTGGCTAAATTATCATTCTTAGTGTTATTTAATTTACGATATTCTTCTCTAAATTTAATTGAATAGTCACCTTTTAAATAAGCTTTACCAGTACTATCATAGTCTAATATATTTTTATACAATTCAGATGGTTTTTTATTACCTTTTTCCTTAATTAATTTATTAAACAATTCTTTTAATTCAAAATCAGACTGTCTAGTACGTTCAATAGTTCGTTCTCTAGCTTCTGTAAACATTTGCATAGTTATTTGAACTAACCTACTATTATTATTAATACCATCTAAGAATGTAACTGCTGCAGAAGATATATCTGTACCAATACCGTCTAGTAAATTATTCACATATGCGTTAACATCATCTGTAATAGTATCTTTATATGTAGTATTCATTTCATTAGATACCCATTCAGATTGTGATTTATTAGTAATAGCTCTATCTTTATACTCCTTATTAAGTTTATTTCTCCAATCAGTAGCTACTTGAGGTGTATATTTAATATCAGATAATTCTTTACGAAGTATTTGTGATAGTTTAGCGTTAAAATCTTCTTCTAATACAGAATGTTTACCAGATGCTTCAGTTATATCATCCTTAATAATCTTAATATCTTCTATACCTATTTCAGCTATTTTATCATCTTCTAATGAAGATATAAGTTTACGTACATCATCTATTAAATCATATGATGATAAATAACTTTTATACAATTCAATAGTTTCTAAACCATCTCCTTTAGTTAAATCTGTAGTAGCTAATCTGTTAGATAAATCTGTAACTGTTTTAACCATTGATTTAACATATATTGAAATACCTTTCCATTGATTAATCTTATCAACTTTAGCAATTTCACCAATTAATTCTTGTATATGTTTCTCAAATGCTTCACCTTTAGATTGATTATTCTTTTTAAAAGTTTTACTACGTTTAAGTAATTGATCTAAATTATCTTTAGCTTTATTTAATGTATAAGTTAATCTATCTTCAACAGATTCTATTTTAGGCTTAAGTGGTTTCTCTTTACTAAATATGTTAGATTGACCTTTAACACCTTTAAATGAAATTTGATCTGATTCTACAACTTTAACTATTTCATTAATTAATTTAGTATATTCATTATTTTTAGCTAAACCAAATAATCTACGTACAGCATCTATTAATTTATTCCAAAATGATTTATCTATTAATTCTACTTCTCTTTGAAAATCTACATTAGAATATAATTCTGCTACAAATTCCATTGGATTAGTAAAACCATATGATAAATTACCAAAACTATCAGGAGATGCTAATTGAACAAACTTATCGAAGTTATCATTAATTAATTTATTAAATTCAACTTCTTCAAATGTAGTAGGATTAATTAAAGCTTTACCTGATTGACTATGTGCTACTTCATGTAGAAATACACTAATCATAGTTTCAGGAGTTTCTGTAGATAATATATTTCTATCAATCTGGATACTATTGTTAGTATCAGTCCATTGCATTAAAGCAGTAGAACTATCTAATTTATTAACAAATTGAATACTTACTCCAGATTTACCAACTAAATTTCTAGCTTTAGATATTAATTGTTTAGTATTATCACTTAAAGCATCATAATTATTAACTATATTATTTAATATTTCATCAGTGGTAATTTTACCTTGCTTATTACCAAATAATACAAAACTATTAATTGCTCTATAATCTACTTCTTTAACTACATCTTGGTTATCTTCTTCAAACCATTCTAATTGTTCAGATTTATTAGAAGTTAATCTATTAAAATCAATAGAAGTGTTAGTATCTTGATTAACATCTTCAACTGTAGGAAATTTATCTAAACCATTAATATCTTGATATTTACTAATTCGCATTTCTAATAAGAGTGAAGGAAGCTTAGTAGCTTCCAACAACTCTATGAATTCATTACTCGCTGTATTGATACAGTTCTTCATTTATTTACATTTTTTAATATAGTCTTCGATATATTCTTGACCAAATTCATTTAACATACTATTATATAGTTCTTCAGTAATACCATTAGATTCAAAAAGTTCTTTATTTTGTTCAAATAAACTAAACTCTTCAGTTACATCATTATTATAATCTTGTCTATAGAAATGATCTCTAGGATATACTACAGTATTATTTAACTCATTATAGTAGTTAGTATCAATTAAATTAGTTATATCGTTAGAAGCTTTTAAAATAAGTCCTTCAGTATTGTAATTAACTATTTTATTACCTTTTCTATCTCTAATATTAAGAGGTTTAATATCAACTAATTCACCATTAATATTAGGAGTAAATCTACTATAAATTGCTTTTAACTGATTATCATAACCTAATAATTTATAATAAACATCTGTAGTTAAACCACTACTAGGATCTTCTAATTGTCTAACAGTAAAATATCCAGCTTTACCTTTATCATTTAATTTAAATCCTTTGTTAAGATTATTAAATGAAGATTTAGTATCTATCTTATAAGGTAAAGTAATTTTAACTAATCGTTTATTAAATATTTCAGACATAAATATTTGATCTATAAAATTATCAACATTACTATTCTGATTAGTATATTCATTAGATTGATCAATTATAAATCTATTAATCTTATTCTGTTGAAACCATTGATAAGGTATATAAGTATAAAATTGACTTATATTCATTGCAAATCCTGAAGTAAAATAACTATACTTAATAAGATCATTTGCAAACTCTGGTTCATCAATTAATAAATCAGACCATGAATTAGTTAAATTCTCTTCAAATTCTATAGATTTCTTTCTATTACTTAATCCTACATATTCTAACTTACCTTCTCCAGGTCTAACAGATAGTTCATCTATTATACTGTACAAACCTTTATTAGACTCTTTAAAAGTTTTAAATTGTTTAGGAAATTGATTTAATAGAGTTCTACGTTCTTCAATAGATATTTGAAATGGTTGAAATCCTGACATTGTATAACTATAGAAATGTTTTTCTAATGTGGTACCAAGATTTGGATCAATTAATATATCACCATTAATACTATGAGATATTTCGTTAAATGTACTTTGAACTACTGGATTAGCAGATAAGAATAATTTAGGATTAGCTTGTACTATATCTAAAGTCTTTAATATAACATTATTATAGTATTTACTAAACATACTTTCAGTACCATTAGGATTACTAAACTTAGATTTAAATCCTGTTATAATATTACCTTTAAAATCTTCATCATAAGCAGATTGATCTTCTTTAAACATTATACTGTCAACTAAGTTTTTAGCAATTTGTAACTGTGTTACATCTTTACCCATACCATTAACCATAAACTTAGATGCGTCAATGTTAGTTTTAATAGCTTTAGAGGCATTTTGATACCTTAAGAAGTCATTAAATACTTTAGCTTGAAATTCTACATTAGGATTAACTATATTCTTACGTATAGTCTCTAAACTATTATTCTCTATAATGTTATATAAAGATGGAAAGAATATTTGTGAATGTGTGTTAGTTAATAATTCAGTAACTTGTCTAATTTGATTAACTTCTGCAGGAGATAATGTTATACCACCTAAACCTAAAGTATTAAGAATATTAGATTGTGTAAAATTGTTATTACCTTTTTTAACATCTTTAGCTCTATCTTGTTTAATATCTTTAGTAGTGAATAGTTTATCGTATAATACATTTAAATCAATGTATTTATCTCTTAAACTTAAACTACTAGTTAATTGTTCTTTTACATACTCTTTTCTAAACTGATCTCTAGTATCTAATGACTGTAAAGATGATTGTTCATATTGTTCAGTAAAAGTAATATATTTAGATATGATAGGTTGAGCTAAGAATGCGTTAACATAAAATGGATGTACACCTTTACGTAATAATAAATTACCTGTATTAGTAGTCATACTTACCCAGTTACCTTCAGTAATATAAGGATCTTTAGCTATATCAACAAACGCATTTAGAATTGCTGATAATGAATGAGATATTTTAATTTTTTTTAGATCCTGAACTTCATCGTCACTTATATTAAGTTGTTTTTGATAATATTTTAAATCTTTATCATCTAATGATTCAGAATATTCTTCATCTAAATTAATATTACCTTTATCAATATTAAAGTTAGTGATACCTAAATCTCCTAATGTACCTAATACATAATCAATTAAAGCATTAGCTTCTTGACCAACACCCGCTTTACCAGCTAAGAAACTATATTTAACATCTATATCTGCTAATGGATCAAATAAACTTAAGTTAGATATAGGTTTCTGTTTGAATATACTTCTAATATCATTCTTAATATGATCAAAGTCAATAGGAGTCATTACTTCCTTAATAACTTGTTCATTAGTAAGAACTGCTTTATATAATTCAATTAATCTATTTTGTAAAGCACCAATACTTTGTTCACTATCAGATACTTCATTATTGTAACTATCGTATACAAGTTTACCATCTTCTAAATGATAGGTTGGAAACATCATATACATTTTATCAATATCGAAGTCACTACCTGTCTTAGTAGTAATACCTGTATAGGCTACAACTGTATCTCCATTTTCTTCTGGAAGTATACCTACTATTTCTAAAGCATCATTAGACGAAAGTCCTTGATTAGGAATACGATAACCTATTATATTCTCTTGTATTTTCCTATCAATTATTTCATCAAACAATTGTTGTGGTGTATATTTTCTATAATCTGGAATATATTTAGCTATAAATGATCCTGATAACAATATACCACCTGGTCTAACTATTCTTTTACCGTTTTCAGATAATATAAATTCACCATTGTCATCTTTAAGAAATTGTGGTTCATGTGTAGTAGATAATGCTCTAGGACTCCATATAACACCTTGTGATTCAGCATTATCTTTAGTAAGACCAAAGTTACTCATTTGAATAAATGATCCACCATTAGTCTTAATTTTAAGTACACGTTTATTAACTATAGATGCAAATATATTCTGAAGTTTAGATTGAGCTTGTGGTATTCCATAAATAGAAGTTTCAGATTCTAAAGCATTAATTACATTAGTTGAACCACCTCGTTCTCTTAATTCATCAGCAATAGTTGAATAAAATCTTTCTACATTAGTAATAATATTATTATTATCAACTCCAAATTCTTTATTAAGTTTAGATAAACCTCTATTAGATAATTCTCCAACAGTATTAGCTATTTGTTCAAGTACTTGATCTCCAGTAATTTCATTATTATCTAAATTAAATAATTCATTACGATGAAATGCTAATCCTTGAAATATATTCTTTTGTATTTGACTACCTACTTCAGTTTCTTTAAATGTTTTAACTGGTAAATCTTGTTGTAACTTCCAACCATTAGAAGGAATATTCATTACATTAAATTTAACATTATCTAAAACATTACCATTATCATCATGAACTTTACTAGGTTGTACAGATCCAACTTTAATAGCATCAAATGTAACTAATTCATCTATAGACTGATTAATCATTTGATTATAAATCTTTTCAAGACCATTACCTTTACGTAATCTTGGAGATAATACTGCTTGAGAATACTTAAGAAATACTGGTTTACCATTAACTAATTGAAAATACACACCTTTAACTGGTGGTGCAACTTTCTTAAGTTCTTCAACAGTAAATGGTTCTGTATTATTACCTAATAGCTTCTGATAAGATGATTCATAAATATTGTTCCATTTACCTAATGATTGAAATATATTTTTCCATCGTTGTGGAGTTATCCAAGCTTGAGCATCTGCAGAATTAATCTTCTTATAACTGTCAGCTACATCTTTACCAACTAATTCAGTTAATTCATCTAAAAATGGTGTAGCTATTTCAATACTTTCAGTTACAGCAATATTATAATCTTTATTAATATCGTTAAGTCGTAGTTGTAAACCATCTGTATATGTAGCAGGAACACGTTTTTTATAATCAACTCCGTTCTTATAGTAAGCAATATCACCACTAAACATTTTAGAATATTCAACATGAGATATAATAGAATTAATATAAAAGTCAGAAGCTGCTTTTAATGCATTATCTGTTTGATAATTATTCCATATTTTACTATCTAATGTTTTATTAATGTATTCACCATTAATCAATTCAAAAACTCCTTGATTAACTAAATTATCTAAAGTACCTTTAATATTATTAGACAGTTGATTATTAATATACTTTAATAAAGCATTCTTAATCTTAGGATTGTTTAAATCACTATAAGAAGTTTCATTAGTTAAATTACCATTATTATCTCTATTATATATAGAAGTAATTAAAGTCTTTTCTTCAATAGTTAAATCCTTTAATGAGTTATCTATTTGATCGAATGATAATGATGGAAATATTTGAGATTTAAATGCATGACCTTGACCTAAATGATAATAAACTGATAATTTATCTTCATTGGTAGGGTCGTTCATAAACTCTCTTTCAAACTTCATTCGTTTATATTCTGAATTAAAGTATTCAAATATAACTTCTGATGCAGATTGATTAATAATTATATTATTATTTTCATCACGTCTAGCATTAGTTAAGTGATTTCTAGCAATATATAATTCATATTGTGTACCTTTATCTGCAGGAGTAGTAGTTCTATAATATGATTTACTATTTTTTATAAAACCTAATACTTTATTAACTGTATCAGATATATAGGTAGCTTTATCTACAGATTTATTATCTAAACCTTCATTAGCATTTTCATCTTCTTGTACAACATTAAATGAAGCTAATTCTAATTCATTAATACGACGTTTAGATTCTTCAATACGTTCTTGTTCAGCTAGTGTTAGATCTATGTATTCATTAATTTGATAAGTATCTCCTAATGCTAATAAATACTTCATCCAGTCAGAACCTTGATTATATTTAGAAATCTCATAATGATTTAATAATAAATTTCTATTCTTCTGCCATGATTTAATTTTACTAGATAAATATGATGGATATGAATATACCCACTTTTGCTTACCTGCTGTAAATACTGATGAATCTGAACCTTCAGATATATAAAATGCTTCAGCTCTAGCTATATCTCTAAATATAGATTGATCATTTAATATGTTATCATAATTAGTATTCTTATTATTAATAACATTATCAATGAAATAACCTAAATCTGTAATTGTATTATTTAATATTTTATTAGATAGTTCATTATCTTGATTAATTAATTCTAAGTTATCTAAGTAATGTTCAAATCCTTTAGAAGTAGTTTCAATACCTAGTTTTCTAAGTAAAGTTACTAATGCAGGAATATCTTTATTAAGTTTAATTTTAGTTAAATCATTTTTAAATCCTTTAATAATATCTCTATTACTAGGATTAATAATAATATTACCGTCAACTAATTCAGTATATCTAACTTTAAAATTATTATTCCATTGATTAAATACTTCAGTTTCTCTAGAACCTACATTAGCTACATTTAATACGTCATGATTAACATTATTAACTGTTTCTTTACGTGTAATAATACTACCATCTGGTAACGTTTCTGCAGGTAATGTATTAACTTTAATTACATTCTTAGTAATTGAAGTATTAAATACATTTTTATCTAAATTAAATGCTTGTACAAATTCAGCTTTAATATTATTAGATAAATCTGGATTAGATAATAATCTATATAATTCTTTAAAATAAGGTTTCTTATTAATTAATTTACTTACTTCTTCTTTATAAATATTAAATAAATCTTCTTGACCATCAATATCTAAAGCAATTTTACTATTTAAATTATTTAATAAAGTTACATATATTTCATCAAAGTCTACATATACAACATCATTTAAAAATCTATCTTTTTCAGAAGTATCTTCAATTAATGACAATCTAAGTTTTACATTAGCAGATATATTATCTTTACTACTTCTTTCAAATGACGAATTCCCAAATCCAGGATCTTTCTCATTCTCAGATATTTCAATATTCTCTAATTCAGTATCTTCTAAATTATCATTCTTAAATTCATTAGTAGATATTTTAGATTGTTGTAAATAGTTTTTAACATTAGTTACTAATTCATCTAAGTTATTATTTAAAGCTTCTTGTAATAATTCAGCCTTATCTTCCCATAAATAATCATCAGTAGCATTAAAAGTATTTATTCTTTCATTAACTTTATCTATAACAGATTGTTTAATAGATCCAGTAGTATTACTTAAATCTATATTTTCAAAATCTATGTTAAGATTATTTTTAATAAAACTATTTGCTAATACTTTAGTTAATAACTTTATTTCTGAAAACTTAAATAATGAATTTAAACTTTTACTATTAAATATTAGATACTCTTTATTCTTATATTTATCTATATAATAGTAATCACCTTTATTATCTTTAAATAATTTAGGTTCACCATTATCTTCAATACGAGAAGTATCTTTATTATAACTATAATCAGATTCTTTAATATCAGAATTATAATCTTCTTGCCAATTACCAAAATATTTAATAAATTCTTGTGAATTAAAATGAGAATGAAGAGCTGTTGCTAACTCTTCATCTCCATTATAAGCTTCTAATATAGTATTAAATAAATTAGATTGACTTCCATTAACTATTACTTTACATGCCATTATTTACATCGTTTTTCATATTCTGACGGATATGCATTTTTAAATTTATTATAATCACTAACTTCATTAGCTTTAAGTTCTTTACCAGACTGCATTCTTTTAATCAATGAAGCTAATCTATCAATATCTTGTTTACGATCTCTAGCATCAGTAGGTACTTCATAAACTTCAGATTGAACTTCTTTAACTTGAGTATTTTCCATAGTTCCTTCTATTTCAGACAAAGATACAAAATTATTTTCATTATTCCTATTATTATCATTTAAAAATTGAATACCTGTAGATAATGGAATTTCTTCAGTAGTATTAAAATCTAATCCTGTAAAGTTATTTGCAGCTATTTCAGCACCTTGTTCAGATATATTTACATTAGCATTAACTCCAGTTTTAATAGCATTTTTTCTATTACTAAACTCTTGTTTATATAATGACTGTTGTTCAGGAGATAAACTATTATATGATTCAGTTAAATCATCTATAGTTTTAATCTTAGACAACTTATCTTTAATATTAGAAATAGGTTTAACATTTGATTCTAACGATACTGTAGGATTAAGATATATATTAGTATAACCTTGAAATGTAGGCTCATTAACTACAGCATTAGTGGATAATATTTTATTGTTAACTAAGTATTTTAAATAATCTGCTGAATTAGATTGAATATTAGTTTTAGTATTATCAGTTTCAGATTTAGGAGATATTTTAACTTGATGTCTTTTTACATTAGTTAAGAAATTAATTATATTATCTTTTTGTAAATCTATATTATCTAAATTAGCTACTTGATTACCAAATAATAAACTATTATTTTCAATTCTAATCTGTGATTTAATATTAGTAGTATTACTATAAAGTATTAAATCTATTATATCAAATAGTTTAACATCTTCTTTAATACCACCAATTATTTCAAGTTCAGAATTAAAATTATCTAATATATTATTACGTAAACTATCGTTAACTTCTCCAACTGTAGTATTAAATGATTTATTATTAGTTAAAATTTCTTTATGTATATTATAAATTATATCAGCTTCTAAATTATTAATCTTTTTAATATTAAGTTTTAATGGAAATGGTGTACCATTAGCTTGAGGTATCATTAAATATATTTCACCTTTAGCATTCTCCTTACTTCTATCCATATTATTAGTAAATGGATTTTTAAATAATTGAGTTTCACCAGTAATAATATTCTGTAATTGACCAAATGCATTAATAACGTAAAGATTTTGTCTAATATAATTTAAATCTTTGATTCCGTCTAAATCCATTATGTTATTTTCAGCAGTAGATGATTCTACTTTTAATAAACCTTTATATTGACCTTGTACAGAACCTTTAATATTATCTATAGGTTGACCTTGTATTAATCTAGATATAATTTCAGTTCTAAGTATTTCAGTGGATGGATCTATTGCGTCATTAACACGTCGAGTTTCAATAGGTGCTTTAACTTCATCTGTAAACTTAACATTAATAGGTAAGTAATCAAATAATAGTTTTCTATCATTAAAATCATTTCTTTTAAATAATTCTAAAGCTTTATTAACATTAATATTATTTCCAGGATTTAAATTAACTTCAAAACCAACTTGTTTACCTGTTTTATCTATAGGAGTTCTTTCATAAGCAACATAATTAGGAAACTGTTCGATTATAAAAGATAATGGTTCACCAGTATTCTTATTAGTAGAAATCACTTTAACACCTTTACCATTATCTACATCACCTGTATTGATTGAATTAAGTTCTTCTACTGCATTATTAATACCTTCGGTAGGTGTAAGTTCATCTGTAACTTCAGAACCCTCTGTAGAGTCTATATTAGTATAAGTTTTAACTACTTTAGGTTTGTTTAATTCAGCTTCTTTAGTTAAATTTCTAAAATTATGCCATCTTTCATTAAAGTTTTTCCAATCTTTTTCACCTTCAAATAACACTCCTATTTTAGATACAGCTTTTACAGTAACTTCTTTATCTTTTTCCCAGTCTTGTCTTAGACCTTTAAAGTTAGTAAAGTAAATTCCTTTATCACCTTTTCTAGCAGTTTCTAAACCTAATACTTCTTGAGCTTCATTAACTACAGGTTGTACTTGAACAGGTTGTTCTTCAAATAAACTATCAAAATTAGATTGTGTTTCAGGATTAATTTGTACACCTAATTCTTCATTAATAATCTCTTGACGTTGTGTATCTTCTAAAGCGATTTCTTGTTGTTTAAACTCTTCTTTCTTAGCTTGAACTTGTTGTTTAACTACAGGATTAGTTGGTTTAACTTCATTTAATTCTTCAATAGTAGTAGCTTCATTAACTTTAGTTGTTTCATCAGTTACTTTAGTTATATTTTCTGGACTATTATCTTCTCTAGTTTTATTATTAACATTGACATAATTCTTAAAAGCTTTATTAATTTCAGTATTATCCCATATTAAATTATTAACTAAATCGTCAGTTTCTTTTAAATCACTTTTAGATTGATTAATTTGACTATTTATAAGTTTAATACGAGGATCTTGTTCATATCTATATTTAAATATATCTTCTGTAGCATTAGAATCAACTATATCTTCTGTACGAACGTTTTCATTATTTCTTAATTCTTTTAATAAATTATCTTTAGTACTATTTAATTCCTGAAGTTTATTACGTTGAGTATATTCATCACCTTTTAAATTAATATAAGTGTCAGCTAATCTATTATAAAATGAAGTTTTATCATCTTCAGTACCAATATTATCTAATTTAATTAACGAATTACTAAAGTCTTTATAACTTTCATATTGTTTCTGCATATAAGATGCTTTATCCACAATATCTTTAACTAAAGTTTTAGAATCTTCATCAGTAGCTAATTCTTCAGTTTGTCTAGATTGTTCTAAATATTGTTTTAAAGCGTCAATTCCCATTTCACCTTGAGTAATAAATGGAGTAATTAATTGATTAATAGCTTGATCTTTAAATTGATTTACAGTTTCAGTATCACCATTAGCTACAGCTTCATCAAATAATTGACTTTGTCTTTCAGTAAATTCTAATGCTTCAGCTACTTGTTTAACTTTAACTGGGTCATAAGTTGGTTTACCTTCATCATCTAATATAATAGAACCTTGTTCGTTTCTAATATAAGGATCAGTTTCATATATATTATTAAAAGTATTTACTTTACCTTGAGTAAAACTAATTAAGTTATTAGTAGAATTTCGATTAGTTATATCAGATTTAGCACCTTGATAAGCAGACATTCCACCACCTAATATTCCACCCAAGAATATAGCTTTCTGACCTTCAGTTGAACTAACCATATCTAAATAAGAATTTGCTAATTCACCAACATTAAAATCATCAGTTATATTATCAGTTAATTCATTTTGTTTAGCACCTTTACTAAACATAGTTTCAACTGTAGATTGTAAACCTTCTTCAAAGAAACCTTCAGAACCAGTTGCTAAAGCTACATTAGAAGCTCTGTTAAGAACTTTCTTACCTATTGAAGGTGTAAGTTCAGTCACTAATGATTTAGCTCCTGCTTTACCCCACAACATCTTAGACTGTATTGCATTTGGACCAAGTAGTATAGCAACGTTAGATAGAAATATATCTCTACCAAGTTTACCTTTCTGTTGTATTAAAGTATCATATTGTTCTGTATCAATAGTCCCAGCTTTCAATTGTTCATCTAAATCTTTCTGAAAGTTATCCATAGCTGAACCTGCTTCTGAACCTGATTCAAATAAGGTATTAGCTAACGTTGTAGCTGTTAAATCAATTCCTTCAGCAGTTATACCTAATTCAGTTAAAGCTTGTGTAGCACCTGCTAATTTAGCTTCTCCATTAATCATAGATAAACCTTTAGCTGTAGTACCTAATATTTTATTACCTAATCCTAATGATTTTAATGCTGCACCTGGAGCTAACATTGAAGCTATAAATCCAATACCGTCAGCACCTTCTGTAGCCCAGAAATCTACAGAACTTATATTGTCCCATAGATTTCCTTCGCTTACAGCTTTCTTAACATATACTGGTAATAATTCAGTATTAACATCTTCATTTAATTTATTAACAGCTTTAACCCAAGGATTATTGAATGCTGTTTCAAAACCTTGACCGTCTTCAGCAAATGGTGCTGCAATACTACCAACTACAACTCCCGGAAGTTTAGCTATTTCTGATGTTGCTTTAGTTAATATTCTACCTACTCCAGATAATGATTTACTTTGCCAAGATTGGTTATTAGCTCTAATCTCATTAAATGGATCACTAGCATTAATATCAGCAAATTGATTTAAATATGGATTAACTCCCTCATTCAAATTATCTTGATTAGAAGTATTAATATCAGCAGTATGTCTTTCAGTATCAAAAGCATTAGTTGTGGCTAATTTAGTATTAGTAGGAGTTGACCATTGTTTAAATGAATCACTTTCTGCAATGTGATCTAAAAAAGCATCATCATAACTTTTAGCTTTATCTTTATTTGGTTGTAACATCTATTATTTTTTTTGTCGTTTAGCAACTCTAATCATTAATGCTTCTCTTGCATCACTATCAGTTTGTGCTCTAGCATATAATTCTTCATTAGAAACATCTCTATAAGCATTTTCAATTAATGATGTATAAACTTCACTACCTTGATGATTACCAGTTATTTCATTTTTACCGCCTTTATCTTTATAGAATCCTGCTATAGCACCAGTTAAGTTCTTAAATCCTGCAGCAGAACCTGTGTCAGGTGCATTAGATAATCTCTTAAGTTTAAATGTAACTGTGACAGGTTTTTCTTCACCACCATATTCATCACTCCAAGCTACTCCTTTAGTATCATATTCTTTAGCACCTTTTAAAGTATTAAATGTCATGGTTATTTCAGGAGTTTTATTATCACCATAAGTTTTAATATTATTAATTTTAAATGATTTAGGATCACCATTCTTTAATAAATCTTGAACATTAGTAACATCATTAGGAGTTAAATCTTTTTTACTACCACCAGTTGTATGAATGCTAGTTAAATCTAATACATTACCTAAATCTCCAACACCTCTTAAAGTATTAAATACATTTTCATTATGTAAATTCCAAACCGATTCTTCTTTAGGTGTAGATGGTAAATAAGAATAATTATGTCTCATAGATGAAGACTGTTTCCAATAGTTATCTTGAATTTCATTTAATTTAGATTCAGCTCTTTTAACTCTATTAAAACCTTCAGCTTGTTTAGGATCATATCTGTACATACTAGAATCATCTTTTTTAGGTACAGACTTTTTAGCTTCATTATATTCTTTTAAAGCTTTATTATATTCAGGATCTTTTAACATTTTAACTTCAGCAGCAGCTTTAAGCTCTTGTAAATCATCTAATTTAGCTCTATCTGCAGGATTTAATGATGGTGAATTATTCAATTTATTAATAGATTCTCTAACTCCGTTAAATGTAGGAACTCCTATAGCATCACTTCTTAATGTACTATCATTACTAATAATCATTCCTGAAGGATCATTTTCATCAGGCTTACTCCAATCTACAGAACCAACTGAATAACCAGATTCTCTAGATGTTTTATCTGTTCTATATATACCTAATTGTGATTGAATATCTTGTAATACAGTATTAGGGTTTCTACCACTAAAATCTACAGAACGTCTTGTTTCAGAACTTGGATCTGATAACTCTCTAGTCATTAAGTTAGCTAAAGCTTGCAATTGATTTATATTACTAGAAGTAGCATTCTTAGAATCTTTATTAACAACATATCTATTACCTGTTTGATCAAACTGTAAAGCTCCTGATGCATTAGCAAATTCTTCAGTAGTTAAACCTACTTGTTTAGCATAATCTTGAACTCTTGCAGATACATCTACATATTTAGGTGCTCCATAAGAACCTACATTAGTTATATTACCGTTGTTATCAAATCCTGTATAAGGTTTTTGTACGTTATTTTGCCAATTAGCTAAAGCAACTTCTCTAGACCAACCTTTATTCTTAGTAGCATCTTCAACATAATCTTCTAATTGTTTATTATAAACTTGTTTCGCTGCATTTATTTGACCTAACTTACCAGTAGGAGATATTAAATCATTATACTTTCTATTAAGTTGTATAAATTGAGATGTACTATTAGGATTAAAACCTTCTTTAGCTAGTAATTCAGCTTGATTATTAATTTGATTATTAATATCATTCTTATACTTTAAAGCTTCGTTATAATGCACATCTAATGGATCTACTTTAGCTAATCCTTGTCTCAAAGCTTCTTGTTGAGCAGCTAATTGATCATGTCTACCACGCATCATTGCAGCAGGTGCCATTATCTCTTGATATGACATTGGATCAAACTTACTTACACTTATATTATCGTATCTGTTAAACTCTGCCATTACTTATTTTTATTTAATAACATTCCACCTAACTTTTTACTATTAGGATTATTCTCTGCTTCAACTTCTTTTTTAAACTCGTCTTTACTAATTTTAGTTCCATCAGGTTTAATAAAATAACTACCGTCACTTCTATAACCGTACATTGTAGTAGCAATTTTTTTAAGTACTTGTTCTTTACCTATTTCACCTATATCTGAACCTAATTGAGCTATTAATTTAGATTTAGCATTTCTATATGAAGCTTGATTTCTATCATTAATATCTAGTTCTTGATTAGATTGTTGAAGGTTAGTTTGATCTACATTTAAATTAAATTGTTGAGCAACTTGATTTTGTTGTCTATTCTGAGCATTAGCATTTAAATAGGAATCTGATAAAGTTTTACCTCTATTTAAACTCGCACCTAATAAATTACTTCTTAATGCTCCAGATGAACCATTAGTTACTCCTGCTAAACTATTAGAAACATTATCTAATTCATTACCTGCAATATTTTGTAATGAACGTTCATCTACATATTGTTGTTGATAATGATTATTTAATCTATTTAAATTCTCATACCCAGGTTTTTTAAGATTAGCTAATTGTAAAGCATTAGCTGCTACAGGAGCATATCTCATTATATCACCATAATTATTACCTAACCAATCAACTGCTGGTTTTAAACTACCTTTAGGATATTGTATATTATTACTAAAAGTATCTGTAGGAGTTTGTACATCATAAGTAGGTAATGTATTCTCAGTAGATAATAAATTTTGTTGATTAATATAATTATTATCTAAAGGTAATTGTCTACCATTTAAATTAGGTATATAATTAGGATCTGGTATACTAGATGGTTGTAAAGGTCCACCTACAGCATAATTATTCATTTTACCTCCATATTTAAAATCACTAGTATATACACTATTACTTGCAATAGCATTATCTCTACTTAATTGTTCAGCTTCTCTTTGCATTCTACGTTTACCTACAAAACTACCTGCAAAATCACCAACCATTCCACCAATAGCTCCTCCTATAGGACCACCAATAGCTGTACCTCCAATAGTACCTGCTGCTTTAATGCCTGATCTTAAAGCTTGATCTTTATCACCTGAAGCTAATGAAGAAATTCCTTGAAGTCCGTCACTAACTCCAGGCATTCCCATCATTGAACTCATATCCCCTCCTGCTATATCTCCTCCTAAAAACATTTGATTTTGATCTACTTGTTGTTTATTAGGTTGTGATTCAGCTTTAATAGATTCTTGTGCTTGACCAATTAAATCTAACATTCCAGTCTTAGTAGATATTGATATTTTATCATTACGATCTTTAAATTTATTATCAATAACTTTACTTACTTCAGCAATTGTTTTACCTTCCCATGATTTAGGTAAGTTAAATTGTTTTAAAGTATTTTTATTAAGTTTAACTGTATCACTATAAACAAAACCAGACTTCATTGTCTCACCTTGTTCTACAGTATTAGGTTGACCATTTTGTCCTTGACCCATTAATATACCACCGTTTTCGTTTTCAGAATGTTTACCACCTGTATTAAAACTATTTAAATCTGTTCTTTTCATTTAATTTATATATTAACATATATTTGTTTTACAAATATAATACATTGTAATTTTAATTCCAAATAAAAAGCTAGATAAAATATATCTTATATTGATGATACTCTATCTAGCTTTATTAATTAAACACTATAAGATACAATAATTGAATGTAAAATTAACTTATAATTATTTTCATTATCAAATTGTACTTTTAAATACACCCAAGGATTTCTTATCCTATTACGAGTATTTTCTTCTCTTGGTAACATTACATTCCAATCTCTAAATCTACGTCTTGCATTAGATTGTCTACCTGGAACTATAGGTACTAAACCAGAGTTTTGATATTCGCTATATAGTTGAACTTTAGATAATGTTATATTAGGTTGATCTACATTATCTAAATATACTTCAGTTTTATACTCAATATTATCAAATACTGTATCATTATCAGGTTGTGGATTAACAAGTAATGTAATATTAGATGGATAATATGTATCATAAAATTGATTATAATTACCTTGATATTGTTTATAAAGTTTAGTATTAGTAGGATCTGTAGTAATTAAATTATTACCTCTACTTATATACATGCTAGGTTTATAATCATAAAATGAAGTAAATGATTCTGTACCTTCATTATAAGATACTGTAAACGATTTATCAAATTGTAAAAAAGTGAATAATACATCATTATTAATATAATCAAATGAAGACGATATTCCTGTTTTAATAAACGGATTATCTGTTATTAAGTTTTCAGTTATATTATTATTAAGATAAGTATGTAAACCTTTAGAATCAGTTAAACCTCCTATACCACCTTTATATATATTAATAGAATTATTAAGACTATCGTAATAATAAACACTTGTAGGTGAATTAACAATACTCCATTTATTCTTAGTACCTGAATTAGTACTAATATAATTATATTCTTGAAGTACTGAACCATTACCTAATTCAATAGATATACCATCATTTCCTGGAATTTGTACTCGTGGAAGTATTGATATTGCTGCTAAAGCTGAATCTTGAAATGTAAATAATTCACCTCTAAACTCATGTAAAGAATTAATTGGTCCATATTTACCATTTAAAGTCATTGTATTATTAACTTGTAAATCAGTCCAACTATCAATTATTTCACCAGCAACTTTAACTTTACTCGCAATTATATTAGTATCAAATGAATTAACAGTTTTAAATTTATAATCTAAATCCTTACGTATAATTAAATTATTATCTTGTGAATAAACAGTATTATATTTTTGATATTCATCATATCTTGGTTGAAATCTATTATCCCATTCAGTCAGACTTAAATCACTTCTATTTTTTAAATCAATAGTCGTTTCAACTTTAAATTCAACTATTTCAGTAACTTGTTGAGCTCTATCAGAATATACTTCAGTTTCAGTTTTAACTAACTTAGTAAATCTAAAATTAGATACGAATGTATCACCTAAATGTAAACAATTATAAATATTATTATCAATAGGATTATAATTACCTACTTCTATATAGTTACTACGTTTTTTAGATTCATAAGTATTACCACCATATATATTACCTAAATATATTAGATTATTATCTATAACTAATTCACCTAACATTCCAACAGACGTATCATTTATATTAGATTCTGTATATAAATCTTCTAATCCTTTTCTATTTTGTGTTAGTAAATTGTCATTACCTAACGCTAAAGTAATTGTTTTAGCTCCATATGTGTTTACAGTATCTAATCCAGTATTAGGATTATCAGCACTTCCTTCTCCAGTATCAGTTGCAAGTTGTTGTAATGAATTGTAATAAATTAGTTCATTATCATCATTATAAGGAGTTCTACCTTGTCCTAAATTAGTTATTTCAGGAGATCCATATATATCATATTCATTATAAGCAGATAAATACGTTCCTGTATATTTACGATAAGTTTGTGAAAATTCCATTACAGTATCAGCTCTTGGACCAAACCATCCAAATCTAGATAATTCTCCACCAACACCTGCAATATTAATTAAATTACCTGAAAGTCTTGATTTAACATCATGTATACTTATAGCATTAAATACTTTTGCTTCATCTATAATTTGTGTTCCAGTACTTCTACGTTGTCCCCAATAAGCATTATAGTCATTTTTAACACCACCAATTACTCTTAATTTAGTTTGATTTAAAGTTTGAATTGTATTAAAAGTTATTTCAGGTGAAAACAATTGCATTAGTTTATTAAACTGGAATGTACCAAATGTCCATCCTGATGATGCTGGAGATTTATATACTTCATTACCTGCAGATGCACTATAACCACCCGGAACTAATTGAGGATGTGTGTCTGAATCAAATCTATCTAATCTTGCATATGTTTCCATTGCACGTTGAGGACATAAATATTCATCAAATCTACGCATCATAGATGGTATCTTATTAGCAGCATTAACTTTAGCTATTTGATCTGGTGTAACATTATCTCCGCTACGATCTACTAATGTACCCATCATACCGTTAAGTATTCCCTGACACAATATAGTACGATCTAAGAGAGTTCTTTCAGCTCTAAGTAATCTATATCCAACGGGTTTTAAAAAGTCATCATATAGTCCATTTTCATCTAAAAAATTATTATTATCATTTAACCATATATAAAATGATGGTTTAAGTGTAATTTCTATAGATGCATAATATCCATTTAAATTAGATTGATTATTTAATATAATATTTTTAAAATCAGCTATCCATTTAGGTAAACTATTTTGACCGTATTTATTATAAAATTGAATAGCTAATCTATAAACTTCATTATCTTTTAAAAATTTACCTTTACTATCACTCTCACTAAATTCATTAATACCTATTTGATTTCTAACAATTCTATATTTAATATAAGCACCTTCACCACCTAATATATTATTATTAAATTGAAAAGAATTAGTATCATAATTAATATTAATAGAAGAATGTTTATAAGGAACTTTCGTTATATTATCAATAACACTTTGATTAATAACTATTGGTGGTTCAGATGATATGATAGTACCTGAATTATCTTCTTCTAAGTTATCGTAAATATTTGTAGTATTACTATTGATAGGAAAACTATAAGCTCTTAAATCAATACTATTTTCTTTATCATAATTACTAACATCAAAGTTTTTTTCACTATAATTAGCTAAAAACATATAATTCTTTTTAGTATTGATATGTTTAGGTATAACTATATCTGAACCTAAGAATAAAAATTCTTCTAATGATAAATCTTCAATTATATTACCATCATCATAATAAATTATATTATCAACTGTAGTTATATCTCGATCTAATATTAAAGATACTTGTGGTACTTGATTATATGAAGTATATTTGATAGCATACAATTTTAAATTAGTGTAATCACTATCTAAATTATCTATTTTAATAACTGGTATTGTACCTACTATTTCATTTAAATCTCCACCACCATTATTCTCTTCTTTATTTAATGGAATTAATTCAGTTAAAGGACTTATTTTAGTTTGACTACCATTAATTCTATATAAATTATAAGCATATTGTATCATACCTGAAGTATGAATACCACCACTTGCAATATCAATTATTTCTGGTTGATCTAATTCAAAAGTACCAACCATTTGAATACTGTCGAAATTTAAATCAATTAAATTTTCTAAATCTTGGTTTTCAGTTGAATGATAAATATTAATAAAACACATTTGATTTTTACCATTAACCCAATATATCTTATCAATAATCTTATTTTCATAGTTATTAATACATTGTATAGGATATTTTTCATTAAATCCCATATTACGCATATACAATAGTTCTATATCATATGATTTATCACTTACTTTCCATATACAATCAAAACCATTATTATCAGTACTAAATACTATAAAAGCATCTCTAACTAAACCATGACCTATAATACGTTGTTCTCCTGAAGTTTTATATACATTATCAGATATATAATAACTAGATTCTATTTCATTACGTGGTTGTACATCTCCATTTATATCATAAGGTAATGACTTTAATACTTCAAATACTGAATAATCAATTGTATTAGTTTCAGAATTAATAATAGGTGTTGGAATAATAGTTACTAAAGTATTACCTTTCTCATTAGTAACAGAACCTGTACTTTTACTATCTGTTGCAACAATTCTAATATTATTACCTTCAAAGTAGAATTCTGGATTATGTAATGATTTAGATATATCCATATTCATACCTCTATAAGAATATCTACTTTTTTTATTTATCATATCTTAATATTTTATGAGACGTTCTTTATTTCCGTAATTTTTATAAAAGTTATCAAAAGCATTTGTATTAATAAGTACACGATTAATACCATTCATAATAGACTGTAAATGATCTGCATTAGCTACAACTAAACTACTTGATGCTTGACCTAAATACCAATCTCTTTGTTGTGATATATATTGAAATACTTTATCTGGTAATTTACCCATAATCCATAAAGGTTCTACATATCTATTTAATATATAATACTCTAATCCCATTTTATAAGATTCATTATCTGGAATAAGTGGATAACCTATTTCATCTGTAGATATAGCTTTATAAGATACTTCTACACAACCTTCTCTAAATGATGTAGTAATTATACAATCTTGAATTATATAAGTATATTCTTGATGATAATCATGACCATTATTATCTATTGATTGGTGATATAAATCTGTAGCATATCTCAATGCTCTACCTTCAGATCTTATTCCTCTTATTTCTAATAAATTATCTGGAAGCAAACCTTTATAATTACTAATTTTAATTTCATCAACTTTATCTAAAAATGCTAATGGTGCTCCAATTAATCTTAAAAACTCTAATGCAAATTCACTAGCTTGATCTAAAGTTAAATCTTGACATATAGGATTACGAAGTACTCTCCATAATATTTCTGATACTGATGTTGTTTTACCGTTATAACTCATAATTTATATAATAAATGTGCATTATATGGATCTTTATCTTCATCCATTATTCTTTTAGCTAACAATCTTTGAAATGATCTACAAGCTTTAAATCTATATACTTTCTTATTTCTATACTTAGCACCTGATTTAGTAGCTTTAATTCTATAAACATATTTAGAAGTGTGATTGTTTAGAAATCTAAGTATAACTTTTTTATTCTTAGCTTCTTCACTTTCATCCCATAATTGTTTAGTTGACTTCCAATCAATAGGTGAATTGTTAATTAACTTATTATTTTCATCTAAATGGGGAATATACTTAATCTTTCTAACACAAAAGTTAAAATGCAATACTGTAGGTTTATATTCTAATCCTTCTTCAATTATTAAATTAACAATCTTTTTATTAAATTCAGATATTACTTTATTAAACTTACCTTTATCTACTGGATTCTTAGAATTCGATTTATAAAATTTATAATAATCATTCATACCGTAATCCGTGATAATCCTACCCTCTGTTCTTGGTGTGTTAATCATTAGCGTCATTAGTCTTATCTTCAGGTATCTGAATAGTTCTTATATAATTTCGTATAATTTCTTCTCTAATAGAATCTATATGATGTGATTGTAATGGATAATCTGTAGTCATTATATCAAAACATATATTACTATCATTACATCCACAGCAATCCTTATAATTCTTTAGTTCTAATGGATCTTCAAATATTCCAGTTATAGTTACACAGTCTAATAATTTAATTGCATTAGATTGACTAATAAAGTAAACATATAAATCATTATCTATAAATGTATAAATAGATTTATTAAACTTACTATATTTACTATATATAGCTCTATCTTTACTAACAAAATTAAATGGTATTGCAATTCTATTAGATGGTTTAATACTGGTTATAGCACTTTTAAGATGCAATTCCAAAGGTTTAGGAATAGGTCTTACAGTTCTCATAATAGTTCCACATTCATAATCAAATCCACATTGAGCAATACTAACTTCTTCTACTTCTAAACATAGAGTTTGAAGTATTGAATTATCTATTGTACGTGTAAGTTGATTTAAATCGTTTCTAAGATACTTTGATCTCTTTAAGCTATATAGATATAGAATATGTAAATCGCTTAATTCTGAGTCATCTGTGTACTGTTTAACGGCCTCTCGCACGTCATACGTAAGTTTTTCTACGAGCATTGATTTTAAGGTATAAAAAAAGGTACTCATTTCTGAATACCTTGAGTTGTTATTATTTATTTTATAATTCCATCATTATATTAATAGGAGTTTTACCTTGTAATACTACTCCACATGCAATAGCCGGTTTTTTATTTTCTTTAGCATAAGCCATAGCATATGATTTATGATCTATACCACAACCTACCTGCATTCCAAAGATTTTAAATTTAGAACCAACGTACCATTCAGTATAACATTGTGTATGTAAATGACCCTGTACTATAGATTGTAAATCAGATTTAACTCTATTTCTAGCAGTACCACCTTCACCGTGTATATATAATACATCATCAATTTCAATTGATTCAGTAAAGTTCCAATTAGGAGTTCCTAATACTTCAGCATAATCTTTAATCCAACGTTTAGACAAACCACTTGAATGTGCTTTACGCATTATTATACGGTCGTGATTTCCGATTATAACCGTTGCTTTAGGAAATGCTTTGTACCATTTAGATACTTCATAAATAGCTCGTTCTAATTCTTGTCCTGCACTATGTCCATCTGGATCAGATTCATGATAAGAAGACGCATGATTGTCTATTATATCACCTATAAATATTACTTCATCACAATTATATAACTTGTAAGTATTTAAACAATGTTCTAAATAACCATCTAAACTAAATGGTAAATGTAAATCTCCAATTACTAAAACATTTTTACCAGTTATAGATTTATTAACAGTTGGTTCTTTTTGCCAAGCAATACCTTTAATGTTTTTAAAAGCCTCTCTAAATGAATTTGATTTATTATCTTTAATTAACTCTTTAGCAAATATTGCTCTTTCTGAAAAGTCTTTATCTAAATTTCTTTTAACTTCTTTAGTAGCATCATCAATAACTTTTACAAACTGTTTTATATCTCTTAATGCTTCAACTGCTAAATGGTAATCTATATTTAATCTTTGTGATAATATATAAGGAGATTTTTTCAAATAACCTCTATGATTTAATAACCAACTTTTAATATCATTTAATTCTTCCATAAATTCTTTTAATATTTAAATACAAAGGTAATACAAATATTTGATATTTCCAAATAAAATTGTATTTATTTTATATTTAAATCTAATTATTTCTTAATAGAGAATAATGGAATAGTATATCCTACTGAAATATAACCATCTTTTGAATACGATGCCGATAATATATTCTTCTTACCAATTAAATCTAATTTAACTGCTGGATCAAATTTAGTTAAATCTTTAGTAGATGATAATTGTAATCCTGCATTTAAACTAAATACTCTTTCTTTAGGTTTAGGTATATTTACTGGTACAATTAAAGTTTTAGATTTAATTGTATAATCAGGTTTAATATCTAATAGTTTACCTTGTGTTTTAGCTTTAATAACTATCTTAACATTGTCATCTTCAAATGGAGTTTCATAATCATTAATAGTAATAGCATCACTATATAACTTTAATTGACTATTTTCTTTCTTAACTAAATCAGTTTCATTCTGTAAAGCTAAATACTTTTCCATTAATTCTTGATTAACTTGTGGAATAGTTATAACTGTATCTCTCCATTTAATAACTGTTTTTAAAGTAGTACTTTGAGGAGTTAATACTTGTGGTGAGTCAAAATGACCTTTGACTTCAGGAGTTGTTACTGTAACTGTAGTAGGAACTACTTCACATGTTTTAGTACATCTTCCTATACTAAATGAAGTTATTAATAATATAATTAGTCCTAATATATATAAATTTCTATTCATAATTATAATTTTAATTCAAAATGTGGTTTGTCAATTATGCTTTTCCATGACCCACCCCACTCTACTTTTATTCCTAAACATTTAGCAGTTGCTAATATATGAGCAGCTATTACTTTAAGATTATCTCCTTTATCATTTAAATCTAAAGATCCATTTACAAAAGGATATAAATCTACTGCATATCCATAACCATCTGCTTTAACTTGATGATTTGATTTATTTTTAATTCCATCAGCTTTTGTAACTATTGGACCTTTAGTAGTTCTACCTTTAGCATATAATTCCTGCTGTTCTTTAGTAGTACGTACTCCATTAGTTAATGTAAAGTCTACAGGTGTATTTTTAATAGCTTCAGTTAAAACTTTAACTAAACTAGGATGTATTCCTTTTAAAGTATCTAAACTTCTTTGACTAAATTTTGACATAATTTTATTATCTAATTCCTAATTCTTTTTGAAGATTAATTAATTCCATTTTCTCACTTTCATAATGATTAATCTTTTGAGATAATACTTGGTTTAAACTGTCAATCTTACAAGTATCTTCATAAGTTGCATTATATAATTGTAATTCTACTACTTTACTTCTTGGAGTAAAAGTAAATAAAGCAACTGTTACTATTGATATTATATATCCTATTGTCTTCATTGTTTTACTTTTTTATACTTTTTAGTGTAAAATAAAATATCTCTAACTTGTTCTTCATTTTTTTCAACGTATTTAATATGTGCTTCTGTAGTTGCTCTGATGATAGAATCTTTGGAATTATTAAGATACTCAAGTCTGCTAATACGGCCATTATAAGATATGATAAGTTCATTCTTTTCTTTAGTAAATTCATTTTTTTGATCAATTAATTGATTTTCGTAACTTTTACGACCAAAAAATATTATAAGTCCTGCTATTAATCCCAAAGCTCCAGTTATATAAGCTAACTTTTTTTTATCTGTTAAACTAATCCATTTATCTAATAAATCAGTAATCCATTTTATTTCCATTTTTTAATAGTATATAATTTATAACTTACTTCAATAATAGCTGCGATAGTACTTGAATACAAAATTGCAACTAAAGGTGTTACATACCAGTGATAATAAGCTACAGGATCTAATCCAAATAATTTAGAATATGTATTTAATAGTAATATAAATATTAAACCATATAATAATCTTTTACTAATCCAATACCAAGTATTACTATTAAGTAACATAAAAATTAATAACATTAGAAGAATTACATTATCTATAATGGGTTGCCAAAATAAATATAAATTCCAATTTTTACATGAAAATTTAAATGAAAATATTAATATTAACGTTATTATATAAGGAAATAATTCTCCTAATGTTATTGTTTTATTCATATACTATTTCTTAGGAAACATTGGTTTGTTTGGATTAATTGGTGTTAAACCATCCATTTGCAAATTAGATAAACTAACTATATTAGGTAAATCTGTTGTAGTATATATTTCTTTAAATATATAATGTTGATCTAAATCATTACTATACGAAGAAGTATATACTTCATTGTTATCATTTGCAAAATAAAGTGCTGTATGTTCTGATACTTTTTTAAAATCCATTATTTAAATTTGTTTTTTAATTTTTTTAATTAATGATGGTAATCCCCAATATCCAAACGCTATTACGAATATAGCTAATCCAGATAATGATACAATACCATAAAGCTTTTCAGGTATTTTCACAAATATAGAAGATAACGAAAACAATCCACTTGTAATTATAGATGCAATAACTGCACCTTTAATTGTTCTTTCTTCTTCTTGATTAGCTGAATCTCCTGATTGATGATTTTGTCCCTGTAATATATTTATACCTACAGAAGCACCATATCCAAGTCCTATAGCTACAGCAGAAATTACAAACCATATTGTTATTTTATCTCCTGTAGAACCACCTATACCTATATAGCCTGCACCTGCAATAATAAAAATTGCTACCGATACACCTACTAAGTAGTTAACTAAATCTGTTCTTTTAATTGTACTCATATTATAATTTTAAGAAATTAAAGTAGGTAAATAAAATGGTGCTATACTTGTGTATGCTCCACCATAACCTACTGCTTCAAAAGTAATTTGTAAATAAACTGGTTGTAAACTTAAGAGATTTCCTACATTAAAAGTTGCTACATCTGTACCCACTAAAGTTAAAGTTTGAATTATTGTATTATTTATATCTCTAATTATAAATCTTCGAGCATAGAAATCACTACGAGTAATTACTGGATCGCTTATATCATAGTTAGAGGTATCTGTAAGTGTTAATACACTTGATGTAAGAATGCTACCTGAGATAGCTTTTGAAAAAGAAGCATTGAATTGTGCCATTTGTATAAAAAGAATTATTGGTTAACGTATTGCTGTGTAAAAATATGTGGCTAAACCTGCCAAAGGCAAACTTCTATAATTAACGGTAAATGTTGTAGCGTTTATATTACTTATCCATCTATCGCCTATTGCTCCTTGTTGTGATAATGCCTCTAATAATATTCCTGAAGGTATATAAGGTAATCCGTGAGAAACAGTATAAGTTAAAGTTAGTAAAGCTACAGTAATACTAAAAGTTCCAGTTGAGTAATTATTATTTCTCATTCTTGTCCATCTACCTACGCTCATACCAGATACTTGAATGTAGTTAATTCCATCTGCTGTATTGACAGCCGTAGAAGACCATCTATAATTTCCTCCACCTCTATCGTCTGGATTTACACCATACGCAACATAGACTACCACTCCTTCTGTACCTGCTTGTAAAGCTAAATCTGCAAGGCTATCAAAAGCCTGTCCTGTCATTGTAATATAAGCCATATTTTATTTAAAAGCTATCCAACCCCAAGATAGATTATTAGTTCCAGATGCAGGGGCTACGCTATAAGTTATTATAATGTTTGTTGCATCCCATGTTACAAATTGAATTCCTGCTGAAGCAGCATTTTTTGCATCTGCTCTTGCGTAAGTTGGTGTTACTCCTAATCCATGAGGAATATTATATGTAATAGTACTTCCTCCAACTCCACTTTGAGTATTTGTTCCTTTTGTATTTAAACCATCTACATAACCTTTATTTGCAGCTTGTGTTGCTGTTGTAGGAGTTGGTACTATAGGACTAAAAGTAAATGTTCCTACACCTGTAGTCCTGTCAAAAGATAACCAAGTAGCTGAAAGGTCATAACTTTGTATAGCTAAATTACTTGTTGTATTAGAAGGCCTTAAGCTGTTAAAATAACCACTTGTAGCAAAAATACGCATTGCTCTGTTTGTTACTCCCCCTATACTTATTGTATTATCCCCACTAAATACTAAAGTACTACCAATTGTAAAACCACTACTAAAAGTGTTCATTGCAGTCCACGTATTAGTAGAAGCTAAAGTACCCTTTAAATTTAAAGCAGTTAGAATATTACCACTACTTAGTAAATTAGTGCTTGATGCAGTAGGTACACTATCCGTTAACACAGAAATTACAGAACCTGTTACATCTATAGGAGTAGTTCCTGTATAAGTAGTTCCTCCTCCACCTCCTGAAATTGTACCTAAATCCGCATAACCATCTACACCTGTATTAAATGTAGAACCATTAACTTTAACTCCTATAGTTAAGTTACCTGGACTTGTAGGTATACTTAATGCAGGAGATGTACTATTTAAAACTGTTTGTAAAGTAGTGCTTTTATAATCATAATCGTAACGCCTGTCAGGAGAACCGCCTGAGTAATAATAACCCCCGTTACCTGTAGGTGTTACGGCTTGAAAATTAGTAAAATCATTGTATTTAACAATATACAATTTACCATTAACCGAGTTTAATTCTTCATTTAAATAAATAAAACCCTCTTTAGAAATACTATTGTTGTCAGTAATTCTCGTTGTTGTTGAGCCTGAAAAATTACTAATAGGTACACTTTCTTTTACAGTTAAATCAGATGTATCTATGCGTATTAACAAATGATTTGTTGTCGTGCCTGCTGTTGCTGTATGTATAATTAATTGACCTTGAAACAAACCTATCCAGTGAGGGTAAATAGTCATTCCTGACGTTGCTCCGGTGCTTACCCTTGTACTTGGCATGTTTCTAACTAACTTACCACTTATAGCGTTATAAACATCTAAACCTATAAAGTTATTTAATATATCAGTAGTCCCTGTGGTATATGTGGGGATATAAATATCTCCTTTGTATAAACAAAACGGTACACTTGATAAAAGTCTTTTAGTTGATCCTGTGCTTAAAGTTGACGATAATATAGTTAAATTATCAAGATTTAAATCAGTTCTAACTAATGAACCACCTGTAGTTGATGACGTAGATAAAACTGAAAATACACCATCATCTGAAACTTGTATATCTCCTGTACTTCCAGCAATTCCTGTTAACTCAATAACTTTAAAATCGTTTAAATTATAAGGATTTATTTTTATTAGTTGCGTTTTAGCTAATGCCGCATCTACTCCAAGTCTTGTATTCATATACAAATACTCTTTGTAAAACCTGCAACCATGAACTGCATACATATTGTTGCCTGAATCTCTGTAAACTAAATCTGTATATTCTTTGTAGTCGAAATCAATAATTTTTATAACTCCATCCTGCATGTCTGCTTTTAAAATAAGCACATACAAATTAGCACCTGTAGTATAACTGGTAGTACCATGTATAATTATATCATTACCATTTACATAAACCCAATTAGTTAATAGTCTTGGATATGTAGCGCGACTTGGAACGTAAGGGGTAATATCTAAATATCTTTCTACTCCATCGCTGCCAATATAATACATACTACGCCCATCAAATAAATTGTTAGGCACGTCATATTTAAATAAACTGTTTGCGATAAATAAATCATCTGATAACCCTGTGTGTCCTGTGATATCTTCAAGTAAAGCTATCTCTCCGTCTTTATCAGGTAAATAATAATCATGCGATTCAGTCATTAAAGATCTGCTTAAACCTACAGCAATTCCAGTTTTATCACCAAAAAGAAATCTTGTTCCGTTGTCAGATAAAGAAGATAAATAATCTGTGCCATCTGTAAAATTAATAGTAGCCCCTGAAGCTCCATAATCAATATTTACATCCCCAGTAACAGGATTGTCTTCTGTAGTACCTGTAATTGGTATAAACTGACTGCCTAATTGAGTATCTAAATCAATATTACCGTTTAAATCTGCTTCTACACCATTTACGGTTAAAGCATTATATTTCCCGTTTACCTTAAAATCAGGCTGTGATATATCTAAATTAAATTCGTCGTTGAAACTAAAAATAGCCTGGTCAGCAGGATTGCCTCCTTTAAATATAGCAGCTCTTTCATTATCGAATATTATGTCATTATTATTACCTGTATGATTTCCGTTGCTTAAAACGCTCTCAAGGTTTTGTGATACTCCACTCCCAGATATTGTTAAAGGTATTACACCATTAGTCCCTGCTCTTACAGCAATGGCACCATTTACAGAAATACCTAAAGCTAAAGTATTATTAACAATTTCTGAGTTAGGTAGTTCATAAAACTTAGCTGTTCCTGTTAAGTTGTTAGAACCTATTTTACCCTGTACTCCTGTAGGACTTGTTTTTAAAGTTAGTCCTGAAGTATCTAACGTACCTGAAACTGTATTTGCTCCTCCTGTATACGATACATTAACTGCTCCTGTAGTTATTATTGTTTTACCTGAAGGTGCAATTAGATTTATAGAATTATTAGCAGTATTACCTAAAGCAAGAACACTTGCTAAATCCTGCCCTGGACTAACTTCACTATTTGTACTTGTTGCAAAATCTTCTGTAACTAATTGTTCTCCTGACCCTCCATATATACCATTTTCTCCTATAAACTGAACTAAATATAATACCCCTTCTTGTGTATAGCTGAAGTAATATATTAATTCATCATTAGATAAATCTCTTGAAACACTATTTGCTGCTGTTACATAATCTCCATCAGCTAATTCTCCTAAAGATATAGTACGAGTATTAGGGTCATTCGTAACATCTTCTACAGTAGTTGCATTAGAACTAAGTAATTTAAACATTGATGCACTTGTAGCTGTTCCTGTAGGGTTTATACCTGTACTATTTCCCCATACCCCCGTACCACCTATAAACGCATATACTAAACGATTACTATTACCATTAGCTAAATTTTCAGTAACTTGTATATATACAGGTTTAGTAGTTTCTGTAACTGTAAATGAACCATTAGGTATTCTATTATTTTGATTTATAAAAGTTTGGATATTATTACCAACAGTAGTATTAAATTGAGCGGTATAATTTACAAATAAACCAGTATGATTAATAATAGGTTTTTTTGCTACTAAATTAATATCTTCTATTCCATTTTCAAACCAATATTCAACTACATGACCCCCTATAAAATATAATCCAGAAGAATCATAAATAGGATTCTCTACAATAAGAACAGTTCTACCTACCTCTCTTAAATTAGCTGTTGCTGTTAATGCATCTTGTATAGTTGCATAAGGACCTTTTTGTTTATCAGCACTTGCATTAGGATTTACTACTTTTAATTTTTCTGTTATTTCAAAAGCCATATTAAGATATTGTTACATTGATTGTATAATTGTTACTAAACGGTACAGCATTCTGTAAAGTATAATATTTATATGATACTGAAGTGTTAGCAGCATCTGGTACAGTAGTAACTGAATTATCTAATGTAAAAGTTAAAAATTCATTAGTACCTGTATTCTGAGCTGAAACTAGTGTTTTAGTAGAAGGTATTGCAATTACAAATCTTCTATTAGTTGTTCCTGTAGTAAAACTAAATGTATTACTTGAATTTACTACAGAAGAAGATAATAATGCAGTTCTTAAATTAGTTCCATTAGTAGGGAAAGCACTTACGCTTCCACCATATTTTCTATATAATCCCATAATTGTTTGTTCTGGAGAATTAGTTGAACCTGAAGGTATTCTTCCTGTACAGTTTTGTTGACCTAAGTTATCATTTAAACAACTACCTTGTGCATAAAATACTTTACCTGAATATATAGTCGTTCCATTAGGAACTGTAAGTGTTTCAGTAAATGTACTTGCTGTAGATACAGTATTAGCATTTTTATATATTATTTGGCTAGTTGGATTACCACCATTATTTTGAGTATAAAATTGACTAATATTAACTCCTACAGAAGTACCTACTTCATAACTATTAAATACATTAGGATTTGATTGAATATAAGATACTGGAGTTACATATGTAGGATTTTGTCTTAATAAATCATATATATTACCTATATCATCGTTAGCTACTATATCTGTTAGATAAGTATGTTCTGCTTCTTGTAAATGCCATTGCCCTCCTAAAGGGTTTAATATTTGAGCATGAGTAGTAGCGTGTGGATTTGCACCAGTTATTTGAGAATGAGTATATGCTGTTTGTGTATAATCTCCTCTACCTGCTGTAGAAGAAGTTGTACCTAATACTAAACCGCTTCCTATTTGTACATAAGTTGTACCACTCCATCTATAAGCTGTACTTGTATCTGCAGCTACATATATAATATCGGGTTGTCCTGTAGCAGGAAAGTTAGGTCTAGTAGGATATTCTTGAACTTGATCTATATAACTTGGTAATTGAGCTTCAGGAACTTTACCGTTAACTAAATCTGCTTTAGTTGATAGTTTTGCATCAAGATGTATCTTTTGAACGTAATCTAAGCTCTGTATTCCACTGGAATGGTCTATAGTAGAACTAATACCTCTTGTAGTACTATCTATTGTTATAGCTCCTATATTAGCTTTACCAGCTCCTGTAATAGTTGATTTAGAAGTACCTGTTGCATCTTTTATATTAAGTGTCCAAATTCCAGATGTTTTAATTAATTCTAAAGATTGTGGTTCTGATCCAGCTTTAAATATTACATTTCCTGTTACTGGTTGTGATTGAGTAGTACCTGTTAAAGGAATATAATCTGCATTAATATCATTAACATCTATTGTTTTAAGAACTAAATCAGCATCTGCAATACCATCTTTAAACCAGTATTCTACAGCACTTCCATTTTCCATTATTACTACAGTTCTACCTTCTTTACGTAAGTTTGCTGTAGCTACTAAAGCTTCTGATATTGAGTTATAAGGACCTTTTAAAGCATCTACATCTGTAGAGGGATTTACTATTTTTACCTGTGTGGTTAAATCAAATGTTGGCATATTATATTATTGTTACGTTTAAAGTATAGTTTGAACTGAATGGAACTGCATTTTCTAAAACATAAACTTTATAAGCCTGATTTGTACCACTTGCATCTGGAATAAAGCTAATAGTATTATATGTTATAAAATTTAAAAATTCGTTTGTTCCTGTATTCTGTACTGATATTAATGTTTTATTACCAGGTATAGCTATTAAAAATCTTTTATTGGTAGTACCAGTATTAAATGTAAAATTATTAGCTGTATTTAAAACTGAACTCGATAATAATTTATTTCTTAATTCTGTTCCACTTATAGGAAAATTATCTATTGATCCACTATATCTTCTTAAGGCTCCTGATATTGTTTTAATTGGAGATATTACAGTTCCTGCTGGTATTTGATTAGTACAATCTATATTACCTAGGTTATTAGTTTTATTACATAATCCCTGACTATAATTTACATAACCTCCATATACTACATTTGATGAAGTTATAAATAAATTTTCTGTAAAGGTATTTGTGTTAGTTACAATTGTACCGTTTTTAGTTATAAATTCAGATGTTTTATTACCTGCATCATTTTTATTAAATGTCTGAGTTATATTAATTACTTGAGTAGACCCTATTTCAAAAGTATTAGAATTAATATTTAAACTAGAACTTGGTTGTGTATATGAAGGATGTATGATGGAAGCTTGTATTACAGCATCTAATAAATCATATTGACTTTTCTTTAAATGATAAAACTCGTCTGGCTGTAATCCACCTTGTAATCCTGACAGATCATTATGATCTGTTATACCACCTCCACTACCCGAACCACTATTGGGATATACTATTTTTACATAAGCCATATTAAGTAGTTTGTATTATATAATTTACAAGAGCTTTACTTCCTAAAGGAACAATAAAGTCTAATTCAAATTGATTTAAATTGGTAAATTCAAGATTGATAGAAGCACCTTGAGGTATTTCTACATTATCATAAACAATATTACCTCTAACAGCTACTATAGTTATTGCATGAAAAGTATTGGCTGCATAATTAATATTTAAATCTTCAGTAATAGCATCATGTGATTCACTAACTAATGTATTATAAGCAATTCCTCCATTATTACAGTTATTTACAGTAGCTATTAATTCTACTAATTTCTGCATATCTTCTGCTTTTAACTTAGTACAGTCTTGAAAAGCATTTAGTAAATAATTTACTGTATTTGATATTTGATTACATTCTATTGGCATAATTAATATTTATTTAGGAATTATAGGTATTGTTGGTTGAGGACATATTATTCTTCTTAATTTCCAACCCGTTGATTCTCTTACACCAGTAATTACTACTGTAAAGGTAGCTGGAAAAGCTTCTGTTTTATTAAAATAAAGTATACCTCTTCCTGCAGTAGGTTCTTCTGGACTTCTATCAGCTACATCAGATTGAGTAACAATTACTCTTGCTGTTTCTCCAGTATTTTCAAAAACTGTATTATTATATTGATATATAGGTATAGTTATATCTGTACCTACTAAACCAAAATAATCAGGAGGATTACCGCGTATACCATCTCCTACATATTTACTATCTTTTATTAATAATCCATTATAATATATTTGAAATCTATCTGGTAAATCATTAGCATCATATTCTACACCTGTATAACCTGTTCCTGTTCCTATAGTGATGTCTACTTGATATATACCTTTTGATCCATTAAAATCTAAAGATCCACCACAAGCTATTGTAGTGTCTTTTAATTTTGTTATTGTCATTGTCGCCATTATTCTGAGTATTGCATTGAACCTATATCTGATACTACATAATTAAATGTAACTATGTATTCATCTTTAATACTAGATAAAGGATAATATTTTAGTAATTGTGTTTCTAATGTAGCTAATAATATTTCTTGACCTATGAATGCAGGAATATCATTATAAGTTAAATTACCTAATGCTGGTAAACTTAATATTTTTAAAGCATATGGTTCATCTAATTCAGGATCGTGATAAGTAGGATTAGTATTAATTGTAAAATCTTCTTTAACAAAAGTTATAATTTCATCATGTATAATAACTTTATTATTATCTCCAACTGAATCAGGTGGTAAATTCAATATTTCATTATAAACTAAAGTTATATTTTTGTCAATACTAAATAAAGTATTAAAATTATTATCACTTATTTTAAATGTAATAACTTCTGTAATAAGATCTTCAGTATTCCTTTGATAACTTAAATTAATTACATTAGTAATATTAAATATAAAATTTAAAGTTACAGGTTCATTATTATAATATAAAGTTCCATATAAAGGTAATGCTGTAATCATTATGTCTTTAGCTAAATCACTTTCTTTATCAAAATAATCTTTAGTAAACATTGATCTTGTAAAATAAAATGATTGTCCTATTTCTAAATCAATATTTTCTACTATCACATTATCTACAACAGGTGGTGTATTTATAACTATTAAATTACTATTATTAGGATTACAATCTTTACATCCAACTAAATTAGTATATATACTTCTCTGTTCTCTATATTTACAAATATCTTTATCAGTATTTTCAAAATAGATTAATAAATTTTTAAGTTTATTTAAAGTTATATTATTATAACAAGATGGACAATCGTATATAAATTCATTAATTATATCTACTAATAATAAAGTTTTAAAATCTAATGTACCATAAGAACTAGCTCTATTTAACTTTTTATATAAAGAACCTATTAATGTTTTAAAACTAGTTATCTCATTCATTATACTAAAATTAAATTATTATCTAATATTCCAAAATTTAAATTACTATTATAAATTGGATCTCTAAGTTTTCTACAACTAATACAATCTACATTTGATATTAATTTCTTAAGTTTCTTATATAAATAAATAGCTTCTTCATAATATCCTAATTGCAAAGATGTACATATACCCTTATTAATTAAATATAAGTTAGTTATATTGTCAATATTGTCATGATTATTTCTACAACCAACACAATCTTCTAATTCTAATATTCTATCTAATATATAAGATTTAACATTATTTAAATTAGCAGCAATTCCTATAACAGCATTTTGACATGATACACAGTCACTATCTTCTACATAATTAGAAGTTATTTCTAAAAACCATATACCATTAAAAGAATTAATATTTATATCATTAGTTGTAATAATAAAAACTTCATTATTACTAGTTTGTTCCAATTTAAAACTTACATCAATTGCAGTACTATAATCTTTAAATGTATTTTCATTCCATAATAACACTTTAGTAATTATAGAATTTACATTTGTAGTAATGTCTACATTTATATTAGTAGCGTCATTATTTATTGATAAATTGTTAATATATATCATATGATTGCATAAAAAAAGAGGAGCAAGTTAATTACTCTACTCCTCTTATTATTTTAAGATTAATTATTAAACTACTGCAAGATTTGCAGGTACTTCAGCATATGTTCCAATTGCAGTACGAAGATCTGCAAGTACTGCGTTAGTAGCAGCATTTTGTGCTAGCGTGTCAGCAGATTTTTGCACTAATATATGTAGTACTTTGTACTGACGTTCTACAATAGTAGATTTACGTGGCTCATAGTATTTAAGTGCAATTACATTATATATACCGTCTTTAGCGGTATAAAATGGAGCACGACTAAATAGATCTGCAGGAATACCCATACCATGATCTGCATCATAGTCAAATCCTTTAACAAACCATTCGTAATTAGTTGCCCATTTACCAGTACCATTTCCAACTACACCTTGAGTTGTAACTGTTGAAGTAAGTAGACCTAAGTTACTGTTATAACCAGCAAAAGCATTTTCATATACTTTACCAACTACTTCAAAACCTAGTTTACGACCATCGTCTCTACCTGGGTTGTTAACTTGAATTACTTCAGCTACTTGAATGCCTGTACCATTAGCAGTTGCAACGAATTCACGATTACCTCTACGACCCAAATTTCCATTTAGTGAAGCAAGTAGTCCATCACGAATTACAGTTGCAGTAGGAGCTACAGCACCAGTTACATAATAACCTTGAATTACTTCAAAGTTTTCAGATGAAAGTTGGTCAAATAGACGTACTTCAATTTCGTAAGTACGATTAGCAGCAGCTACTCCACCAGTTGCAAAACCATCTACTTTAACTACTTTAGCAACTTCAGCCTGATAAGGTCTAACTGTTACTTTATCAACATAACGAGGATTGATTTTATCACTAAATTCATAACCTCCTAATGCAGCAGAAGCTTTTTGTAAAACCTTGAATGGTTTACCTACTCCTACGTTCGTACCATCTGCCGATAGTACTTTAATTTCTTTATCTGTTGCAGATGCAACAAATGTATCAATAGTAGTTTCTGTTGCTACAGCGTTACCTACTATAATTCGATTTACCTGGTCGGTGCTAAACATTGATTAAAATGTATTTAATTAATAATATATAATTGATTTTTATTCATTACGAACATCTAATTGAACTTTGGACTGTAAGTCATTTACCTTATAGTCTCTAATTGCAAGTTCAATAGCTCTATCTAATATTTCTCGATGGATAGAATCATCTAATTCTGAAGTTAAAGGTAAAGATTCTCCATCTATAGTTAAACTTTCCAATGGATAAAGAATAGTTAAATCTCCTAATATAATAGGTTTAGGATTTTTTAAATATCTTAATCTATATTCTAAACTTCCAGTTATATTAAATGGTGATATAATTTCAACAACTTGATTAGAGTTAACATTTGAAATATCTAATCTCCAAGCTTTACTTGTATCAGGACGTTTAAAAGGATTATTTATTTGAGTATTATATTCATCATATGAAGTAGGTTTAACTTCTATAATTGAATTATTATGACAATCATTAGAAGTTATTTTAACTTGCTCATTTACAATTAAAAATAAATCTGTAGGTAATACAAAGTATTTAGCTTGATTACTTATATTAGAAGAATCTGTAATTGAATTAGTTGTTTTATAATCTTTAATTAATTGTCTTAAATCATTACGCCTTTTCTCAGAAGCTTCAAAACCTTTTCCTTTACGATTACTTAATGGATCATAATAATTTTTAACAAGTTGTTGTTGGGCAGTCGTGAGATAAACAGACTTCTCATATACATCTATAGGTGGAGCAGAAGCTCCTGCAATACTATTATATCCAATATCAAATTCTAATCCAAATTCTTCTACTGTCATTATTTATTAATTTTAGCTTCTAAAAGCATTCTAACTTCTTGATTCTTATTATTATCTAAATATAATACAGCATTTTCAAATGTAGATATTTGTCCAGATTCAGCTAAATCAAGTCCATCGGATGTTGAATATCTATTAGATTTTTTAACTATAACACCTTTATCTACACCTATATTAATTAATAGTTTAGTATAAAAAGCTTTATCACTAACAACATTTACAAATGCAGTAGGATTAGTATCAATAAATTCTTCAACTTTATGCTGTAACCAATCTAGTTTAGAATCTGAAGATAAAGCTTTATTAGTAAGTAATTTAAGTACTCCTAATAGTTTTTCTCTATCATCCTCTATTTTACCATATAGTTTAAATGCTTCTTTCTTAGAATCGTATTTACCTTTAGTTTCAAGCATTTCTTCATTCTCCCTAGTAATAACAAATTGATAAGTAAGATTTTTATTACGATCTGCCCAAGATGGTGCAATTTCATATTTATCTAAACTTTCAAGTATTTTAATAGAGATATAACTCATTGGGTCACTTAGATCAAATCTATTTGCACCTTCTTCTTTATAAAGAGCTACATTATATTTAGTCCAAAAGTCTCCATATACTGAAAGATTTAATCCAGTAACTTGTTCTAAATATTCTTTCTCTTCATCATTTAAAACATTCTTTATGCTGCCGTTACGTTGTAGTGGTGCATAAAACTTACGTACAGCTCCTGATAACATACCACCTGCAATTACGTGATCTTTAGCTACATTAGCAGCCATACCTTTATTTCTATGAATGTATTTTACAATTACTATTTCATTTGGTAATGTAAAATTACTCTTAACTTCTTGTGTTTTCATCTTCTTCCTTAAGATTTAATATTATAAAAAAGAGGTGTTTATAGGTACACCTCTTAATAAAACCTTTAATATAATTTAGTATAATATACTTGGTATAAGTGATAGTGTACGACCTGGATCTTTCACTAATGCACCTGTACCTTCAATAAATGCAGTCATTGTAGCACTATCTTCCATTGTAGTCATTATACCACCACGTTGTCCTGTAAATGGATTACGGAAACCTGCTTGATAACCACGTATTTCTGGAGTGTTAGATACTTTAATTCTTTGAATATTAGGATCAGCTTGCGAACCTATATAAAGAATATCATAACGATATGATTCAGCTACACCACCATCAGGGTGTATAATTTTATTACGAACCCTGTCATCATACATTGGATCTACTTCTAGTACAACATGAATGTTGTTAGGAGCGCGATATTCTGTAAATTGGAATCCTAAGCTAAATGCATTATCATGGAATTTAGATTGAACTTGTTTGATTGCATTTTGATTAGTATTATCAAAACCAATACCTGTCCAACCACTAGCTAATTGTGTAATAGCTCTGTGGAATTGAGCAGCTCCACGTTCACCTGTACGAAGGATAAATTTCCTTTCATCCCAATCTAGTTTACCTTCAGATAGTTCAGATAAGGCATCTTCTAGTAAAGCTAATGAAAATCTATTATAGAAGATTGTATTAGAAACTTCCATTTGTTCCCTAATACCTGAACCAGCTTTAATAGTAATACCTGAAGCAGCGATATTCAAATAACGACCAGCTTCATCACGATTGGTTTTACCAAACATCATTGTCCTAGACTTAAGTTTAGAAATCTGACGTTCAAATTGCCACATTACTTCTTGCATCCAATATTCCGATGTATGTACTTTACCAGTTTTAGGATCTCTTGTTTCAAGACCAGTAGTATAAACTGGTTGAACTTTCATATCAATCATTGCACCAGATACTTTATGTTCTACCCTTATTGCAGTAACTGAATTACGCATTAAGAATGGGGAAGTAAATTGTATACCAGCACCTTGGATTGAAAGTTCGTCTTCAACTGGAGCACCTTCAATACTAAATCTGTTTCCAGGCAAGAATTCATCTCCAGGAATACCTGCTAATGATTCTGAACCACCCCATACTTCACAAGTATAAACATAATTTTGTCCTTCTTCATAAGGATCTTCTAGAATACGCATTTGATAAACATCTGGTCTATGTCCTGCAATCAAATGCATTTTAGTAAACCAACGTTCTGCAAATACTAGTTCAAAAGTAGTACGAGCTTGTCCTACATTAGTAGTACTTGACGTAACTACTGCACCTTCATAACGTGCTTCTACTAGTGGAATATTCCTTTCATCACTACCAATTACTTTCCATACAAAATCTGTAGCACCTGCTTCAAGAGTTTTTTCAGGGAACATAGATAAAGTTGTATCTAGGTTTTTCATACCTGAATTTTGTAATAGAATTGTTGTAATAGGAGATATTAGTTCTGGTTTATGTCCAAATAAAGCACCTATGTGGTTTTTAAGCGTTAGACCCGACCATGAGGTCGATTTTGTCATTTGAAAGCGACTTGTAGCCATTATTTATTTAAGTTGTTAAAATTTTATAAGTCAAATACGAAGTTACTTCCGTAACTATTGGGATCTTGTGACCAACTTGGTGATCCATTATCCTGTATTTTAGTTGTTCGTGCAATCTTTTCTAAATCTTTAACAGCATTAGACTTACCTGCTGTAGCTATTTTAGAATAATCTTTAAAACCATTAGTTAATTCATACATATAATACATTCTGGCTTCAAATTCAATAGGATTTTCTCTACGTTCCTTCATGAATTTATTTTCAAATGTACCATCTGGTGCTTTACCAACAATTTCAGTTATAGCTTTATATACTTTATCTTGAATAGGTTTAGTAGCTTTAAAACCTTTAAGAGGTTCCTTATTATCATATACTACTTTTTTAATATCTTCTTCAAGTTTAGCTTGAGCTATTTTATCAGCTTCAATTTGTTTAATAGAATTGTCTCTTTCTAATTGTATTTGTCTAGATTGAAATTCTTTTAAACTTGTAAGTGATTCAGTAGCATCTTCTAATATAGCATCTTCACCTAAATCAATTATGCGTTTAAGTAAATTAGATGCTCTCTTTTCACCAAGACCTTGATTTATATAATCTTCATAAATAAGTTTCTTAGCTAAATCTAAATCATCTTTTAATACATCTTCTGTAATTGAAGCAAGTGATTGTAGTTCTTGTTTACTTTGAGCAATCTTACTAACATCTAAATTAGCAATATAATCATCTAAGATTGCTTTAGCTTGAATATCCTGCTCTCTTTTAAACACTGTAACTAAATCATCTATAGATTCGATCTTTTCAGTTGTGATGTCAAATGAAGGTAGTAGACCTTGTTCGTGAACAACGCTAGCTAAAGAAGAATATAAGTTGGAAGAAGAATCGCTATCATCGTCATCATCTCCACCTTCATTTTGAGCATCTTCTTCAGCACCTACTTCCTCTGAACTTTTATCGTCCTCAGTGCCATTAATATTTTCATCTACATCTTCTGTAGATTCATCATCTTCGTAATTAGGTATTTCATCAATATTTAAATTAAATTCTTGATCAAATAAACCCATTTTTAATTCGTCTTCTTCCATGACAATTATTATGTTTTATTTAAAGTTTACAAATATAATACAATTCATAAAAAAATCCAAGAGTTAAGTATAAAATTGTTAACTCTTGGACAAATTCCTAATAGCTTTTTATGCAGTTGTTTTCTTCTTAATACGAGCTATTTGATTAGACTCTTTCTTAAGTTCAACGTTATCTTTATGTTTTAACATATCCTGATCTAACGCTTTAATTTTAGTAACATAATCATTTCTAACTTTTTCAGCATCTAATTCAAGCTTTTGTTCTGCAGTAGGATCTACAATACCATCATTATTTTCATCTTCATCAGACATACTATGACTTAATTCAGCAACATAACGTTTAGTTTCATTATCTCGTTGATTTTTCATATCTTCTAATTGAAGTTTTTGTTGTTCTAATTGAGATTGAGCTTGTATCTGTTCTCTAGCAATTTTATTCTGTTCTGAAGCTTGTTCAGACTGACGTTGTTGCATAGTTTCTTCAGCAGTTTCTAACTTACGTCTCATATCCATTAATGAAGGACTAAAGTAAATATCCATTATAGTAGATAGTGAACCACCATTTTGAATAAAAGCTTGAGCATATTGTTTAATAGCTTGCTCTAATTCAATAGATTTAGGTGTGCTAGATACTAATAATCCATAATCAGATTCTGCAAAATCTTCACCTTCCATATTAAGTACTTCTATAGTTTGATCATCAAGTATATATTGTACTTTCTTATTTTCAGTATCCTTTAATGCTATCTTAGCAGCTTCTAAAAATGCGGTTAAACATCTAATTTTAACAGATTCGTGTTTTTGAAACCACCATTCAGTAATATGTGAACTTTGATTTACAGCTCTTTCAACACCACCTACAGTTTCTCTGTTAGATATTTGACCTTCACGTTGTTGAGATACACCACATATTTCACCCATCTCCATTTTAATGAATTCAAGTAATTGTATATGTTGTTGAATATAATTACCAGTTTCCATATCAATAACACGTCCACCAATATTATTCATATTACCTGCTAATTTACCAGTTGATTGACCATGATTACCCTCTTTAAATGAATCTACTACAGCAATTTTATTTACTACAGCAAAGTGTAACCATTTATCCATTTCCCAGTTAGCAGGTACTTTAGCTAAATCCAGTTCCATTATTCTACCATAATTAGTAGCAATAGCTTTATTTAACCTATCCCATATAGCATCATACATATATTGGTAATTCTTAGCTCTATCCATTAATGATACAGCCTTACCTTGATTAGTATTATATATTTGACCTATAATACCTAAATGTCCTTTAGATGGATTATTGGCTTTAATATATTGTACAGGTAAAGGACGCATCTTTAAGAATATATCTCTACCTAACATTGTACCTTCCCACCCTTCATTAATCCAAAATATAGTTTCTTCTTCTCCTAATGTTTCATTAGTTTTATATTCTTCAGATTCAAATCTAAATTGAGTTTCACCATATTCATCATAGTACTTAATTTTCTTAACTTTACGTAAAGACTTCCAACGTACTTTTAGTTCTCTAACATTTCCAAATTGATCTGTATAATTAGAACCAAATTTATGTCCATTGATTTCAGCTAATGTAAATACTGAATCATATAATCCAAGTAATTCTTTATTATTAGCAAATAAACTACCTCTATTATGATCATCAGAATAACTACCTTTAGAATTAGAAGTTGCAAAGTCCATCATAAAATCAATGTCTTCAACTTTTAATTCATCGAAGTAATCATCTATTAATTGAGCAGGTGATTTATAATCTTCTATAATTATAATAGAAGCATCTTCAAACCTATCTGAATTACCACTTCTTATTGCACTAACTTTTAAAGGATTTAACTTTTCAAACACAGGTTCATTATGAAGCACATCTATTAAATATACTTCTTCTGCCATTATTAAAGCATCTTTAAATCCGTTACTAAACTTTTCTTGAAATTCTAATTCTTGCCAATAATGTCTAAGTATTTGACTAGCCATTTTTTCACGTAGATCTTGCCAAGAATATTTCATATATTTATCAAGTTCAGCCATTTTAGCTTTTAATTCATCATCTTGATAATTAGCTTCTAATATTTCAGTTAACTTTTGAGTTAGATGTTTTTTCTTATCCTCTTCTTTACGTGTTATAGCATCAGGATTAGTAACAATTACTGACCAATCAAATCTACGTTTTATTTCTTCACCAACCAGTAAATCAATTTTAGGTACAACAATAGGATGATGTGGTATATTTTCAGTTACAAAACTAGCATCTAAATGATGTGGATTAACTATACCTGTTAAATCCTCTATATCAACAATACCATTATAAAGATTTAAATTAGTGAATTTAGTTTTTAAACTCTTTCTAACTTCTTCATTATAGTAAAATGAATATTGATTAGCATGTTTTATATTGTCAATTCTCCAATCCTTATTCTTTTGACTATAAGGTAATCGTTGACGAGGTAAAGGAATATTTGTAAAGTTCTCCATTTTTAATTAATTAAACTACGCAATATACAAAATTAATATTCATATTCAAAATAAATATTTAGTTATTAATAATAATTTGATTTTCCTTAATAGCTTTTCCTATAGTTTCTTTCAAAGAATTTATCATTACTTAACAACTCAATTTGTTTACCTTCATTTTCTTTAGCTGATTCTGTTCGTTTAAATCTATCTTCTCTTAATATAAATAACATACCTGCAGCAGATATTCTATCAAAGTTACCATCACTATTCCATTTAATAGCTTCTTCAATATGTGCAATACCTCTCATAGTATGTAAATTTAATTTACCAGTTTCCTCTTCTTCACCATATATAGGTGTATTCATCCAATCTGCGTGAAGTTTTCTACCCCACTTATTAACTTCTTTATTAGCCAATGTACCTTTACTATTATTTCCATAACCAACACCTTTAGTTAATTCCATATCACGAAGTATTTGAGGAGTATCACATAATCTATATAAAGCATTTTTCTTATCAAAATAACTAAATAAACCTTTTAAGTTTTTCTCATAATTAGCAACACCATTATAAAATTCTAATACACGCAATGCTATTTCATATGCTTCTTCAGCTAATCTAGGTCTACCAGTATATTCACAAACTATTCTGTCTGTAAATGTATCTAATCCAATTATACTAAATAATGAAGTACCTGCGTCTGCATCAATAGGGTCAATTCCAAATATATATCTACCACTAGCTATTGTATCATTAGCATTCTTTTTAGGCATTTCATATATCTCTAAAGCACCTTCTCTATTAGCAGTATCTTTATCATAGCTACGCAAAGGATATTTATCCCCATTTAACTTCCATATAACTTCACCATCATTACTTCTTATCAATTCACCTACATAATGTTCAGCTAAGAATGATTCTCTTCTAGGTAATATAGATTCTAAATAATCTTTAAGATCTGCTACAGGAAATACTGTTCCTTCAGTACGCATAATAGCTTCTTGAGGAGTAATGGGTTCTTCAGCTTTTTTCTGAGTAATTGCAGATGGATCTGTTGAATTATATTTTACTAAATATCTATCATTTAATATTTGTATTAATGCTTTAATTACATCTGGTTCACCATTTTCTAAATCAAAACATTCATTACGATTCATATATGCTCCCCAAAAGAATCCACATAAAGTATCTCCAGGAGTATTTTTATCAAATACATTTGGAATACCATATATGTTATAACCTTCAGGATAATAAAATAGTTTTTCAGAGCCTTCAAATGAACCACCTTCAACACCACCTGTACCCATTGCTATCATGAAACCAAATGTAGTATCACCATCTTCAACAGCTTTTCTATTTACATTCCAAGCTTTTTCAAGATTAGGAAATAAACCATCTTCTTCATAGTGAATTAAAGGTCCCCTAATACCCCTAGCTTTATCAGGATTATCTTTTAATGATATACCACTTACAGAAGATAATAATCCTTTACGTGAGCCGTATTCATCTTTAAATCCTAATTGTAACTCCATTGTAGTACCAGATCTATCAGTAAGTCTCATACGAGGTAATGGTGTATGTTCAGCTATCCAGTCTAAGTTATCTAATATTTTACCCCATATACCTTTATCTCCAGTAAGAAATGTTTTATCAGATGCCAAATGAAAGTTAGGGTTACCTGATCCAGGAAGTACATACATATTTCTAGGACTCCATGATGCGGCTTTAAAACTTGCACCAATACCACGAGTCTTAAGCATTTTACCATGACTACCTTTACGTTTAGCTTGTTCTACGTAATGATGAAATAAATAATCTCCTAACCAAGGTTTACCAAATTTTCTTATACGTTCACCTTTAGATTTAGATCCATTACCTTGTACACCTTCTTTTTCAACTAACCATATAGGACTATAGTTCCAATAGAAATATAATTCTCCAGGAATCCATTCACCATCAGAAGGTCTAACTAAACCATGTTTCCATTTATATAATTCATCTTTCCAGAATTGAGCATATTCAGATTTAGGATTAGGATTAGGTGTTAAATGTGTATATACTCCATACTTATCAAAGTATAATCCTTTCTCTCTAAAGAAATCCATATCTTCTAATATGTGAGGATTGGTAATATCTACTTCTATTCTACCGTCATTATAATCTGTAGATTTAGGTCTATCTTTACTATAACCTCTAATATGTTCAGGAGCAATTAATCTTTTAATAAATTCAACTGAATTAATAAATTCTAATAAATCAGCATATACTTCTCGTGGTAAACTTTCTTTTAATTCATCTGTAATAGGTGTTTGATAATTGTTAAATTTATATATTTCATTTATTGATTCATCCATGCTGTATAATTTAATACTATAGCTTCAGTACTAAGTATTGTTTTAGCTACAGATACTGCATTTTCCAATGCACATCTAATTGATTTAAGTGGATCTATTATATTTAAATCAAACATATTTAATTCAATATCTAAATCACAACCATTTTCTTTAATTGTTTCATAAGGTTTAGTTAATGAAATGGCAATACACCCTTCTATACTATTTAAATCTAAATAAGTTTTTTCTTCTTTTGGATGTAATTTATCATAAACTTTAAATACATTTATAATGATATATAATAATGCTTTTCCACCACCTTCTACTATACCCTCTTCTAATGCACAAGCTACTGCTAATACTGCATCATCATATCTATCCTTACGTTCTTTCATTTCAATCTCTGAACGTCCACCTACTTTAATAATAGATACTTTACCTGTAAGATTAGATATACGTTGTTCTAATAATTCCTTATCATAGTTTTCTAACTCTTTAGAGTATTCTTTCATATCATTAATCTTATTATCTAAATTAATAGATTCATCTTTTAATAATATACTTGTGTCTCTAGTAATTTTAGCAGATTTAAGTCTACCTAATATATTAGATGAATACTTTTTAGTTAAATCAATTATAAGACTTCCTCCTGTAAATAAACTTATATCTTGAAGTAAATCCTGTCTATGTTTAGAAAAGCCAGGAGATTTGATTACACAGCATTTTAGAGCTTGTGATAATACATTAGTTTCAACTAATCTTAACAGACTTTCATTTACATGTTCTGTAATAATAAGTAGTGATTCTTCTTTACCATGTATATCTTTAATTATATTTTCAAAAGCATTTAAGCTATCAAGCTTACCATCTATAATTATTACATAAGGTTTATCTAAATGTACTTCACCTTTCTTTGGATCTGTAATAAAGTTTTTACTAAAATATGTAGTATTAAGTGACATACCGTCTACATATTCTAAAGTATCTTCATTATTATTACTTTCTTCAACTTTAATTATACTAGAAAAATCATAAGCTTGTTGGATAAAATCACCAACTTGTATATCATTATTAGCAGATATAGTTGCAACATATTTAATATCTTCATGTTTTAACTGTCGTGAATTAGCTTTTAATTCTTCAATGACTTTAGGTATAATTTCATCAAATGCTTTATTAATATCTTTAGTATTAAAATTTTTAAGATTATTTATAAATGCTGTAGCTAATACTGTTGTAGTAGTTGTAGCATCACCAACTTCTTTTAATTGTTTATTAGCTGCTTGTTTAACTAACTCTGCACCTATATCTTCTACTGGATCTTTAAATCTAATACTATTAGCTACAGATACACCGTCTTTAGTAACTTTATATTTATTAGGATTATCTTTATCAGGTATAATAACTGTAGTACCATTAGGACCTAATGTAGATGCTACTGCTTTATTAAGTTTATTAATACCATTTATTAACTTATCTTTTCCTTCTTGATTAAAATATACTTCTTCCATATTAATCTATTAACAGACCGTCTTCAAAAAGTCCCATTTTCTGAGAACCTTTCATACGATTATCTAATTCTATTTGTTCCTTTAATAATTCTTTTTCAGATGCTTTTAAATCTTTCATAATAATAGGAACTTTAGCTAAAGCATTAGTTATATCGGTTATCTTAGTTACTGTACCTCCATTAGCTGTACGTTCTCTAAGTAATATATCTGCCATCTCTAAATATTCCGAAGCATCGTTAGCAGCCTTTAAACCACTTTTATGTAATTTACCTATTACAGTTAAACTTTTAGATTCGTAAAAATCTATTGCAGTTTGCATTACATTATCTATTTTCCAATCTTCAGGTAATCCAATATCTTTAACTATTTCAACAACTCTAGTTTTAGGTTCTATAATTAAGTAATCAGATTTAATATCCGTATAATAATATATAAATAACATTTCTTTAAGAGCTGTGTCTTTATTACGAGACTTATCTCTCTTCAATATAGCTCGAAAGGGAAGTAGACCATAAGCCTCTTCCCTAACTGTTAATTGCCAATCTTTTAATTCAAATAATCTCATACCTTAGCTTTCCTTCCTCTTTTAGGTTTAACTACTTCAGATGCATCATCTATTGTAATTACAGGTTCAATAATAATAGGAGTTTTAAATAAACTTAAATTATAAGTTAATTCATTAACTGTTTTTTGTGATAGTTCATATAACTTTAATCTGTTTTCTGATCTAGAAATTTCTTTATAATGTAAATCAGAAATTTCTTTATTAAGTTTTTTTAGATCTTCATGTTCTAGTTTAAGTAAATCATATTTATCTTCTAGTTTATTATACTCTCTAGTTTGATAAATACTATAACCAAATATTAATACTGCAACTATAATAACTATAATCATTATTTAGTAAGTTTACTTATTAATTTATCATATACTTTCTCTACATCTTCAAAATCAATAGTAGTATTATTAGCATTATATTTTATCATATCTAAAGCAATTAATAATACTGATTTTTTAAAATTATAATCGTGTTGATATGTCCAATTGCTTCCTACTAATTTACCAGGAATATATGGTAAAGTTTTAATATTATCTTCCATTATTCTCTATATTTAGCTTTAATTAATTGATCTGAAATCATTGCATAAGTTACTCCGTTATGTTCTATAGGGTCTATATTAATTACAGGATATGTTTCATGTGTATCATGTGGATTAACTTCATTCTTAACCATTTTCTTAATATCAATTAATACTTTATCATTAACTTTAATATCTCTAACATATGGTCCTACTGCAATTACATACTGTACTTCTGACATTGTACTTTGAGATAGTTGTAGTTCATCATCTTCCTCTACTGTATTTAAAGTAATTATAACTTTATTAAAAGTTGGCTCCCAAGGAAATACTTCTGCAATCTCATTAAAATCTTTAATCTGTCTTTTCATTCTTCTCTATATATTTTTGTTTAACAATCTCGTCTCTTTTAAGACTTCTTTTAATTATTTCTGAATCTGTATATATTTTACCTATGTATTTAAAGTAAAAATTAGTTCTTAAATTATCTATTTCTTCATTTGTTAATCCTTCAAAGTTTAACTCTCTTATAGTTTTATAAGCAAATCTAAACTGTGATTCAACTATCTCTTTAACATCTTTATCAACTAAATTATTCATTAATCCAATACTGTGTATTAAGTCTTTAACTTTCTTATTATCTACATCATTCATTATCTATAATATTAAAATTAAATTGTATATTAAATGATTTAGCATTCTTAGTAAGTACTGGAATATAAGCAGGTGATATTTGATTGTTAATAACTACATTCTTCTTTCTTAATTGAGATAATAAATTTTCCAAACCAGCTTGTTGTACATTTAGTTCGTCACATATTAATATTTTAGTATCATAATCAAATACTGATTTCCATAATATTTTATTATTAGTAATCTCTTTCTGTAATTGAAAATGATAATATAATAACAATGCTAAAACTCTTTGATGTCTAGGAGCTAACTTATGGAATGGTGTCATTATCTCCACATATCTAAAAAAGAATGTTTTTAACTTAGTATTTATATTAGCTATTTTTTCATTAGCTTTCATTATTTAAATATTTTCTATAAGCTCTATTAATGTCTACAATCATAGGATTTCTCATTTGAAATGAATCATCTAATTCTAATACTCCTAATCCATTTATATCTTCCATAATCTTTATAAATGTTTTAAGTCCAGAATTCTTTATATCAGCTTGATCAGGATCTCCATTAATAAATAATTTACTATTAGATGATAATCTAGTACAGATAGTTATAAGTTCATGTAATGTACAGTTTTGAGCTTCTGACAGTATCACAACTGAATAATCCCATGTATTACCTCTAATAAAATTCATAGGTTCAAAATGAATCTTAGCTTTATACTTCTGAACTAATTCTTTATCAACAATTTTATTTAAATTATCATAAAAGCTTTTTTCATACGGATGTGTTTTATCATTAGCTTCTCCAGGAAGATAACCCATTGATTTACCTATTTCAATACAAGGTTTCATAAATACTAATTGTTCAAACTCCTTTTTAAATAACCCATCAAAAGCTCTATATAGTTGTACAAAGTCTTTACCTGTACCTGCTTCACCTACTATAATAGATATTTCATTCTGTCGTAAAAAATTAACTACTTCTTTTTGATTAGATTTTAATTCACATCTGAAAATTCCTGAGTTCTTTGTAGCCATTATTTACTTAGATTTGTTATTAGCTTTTTCGTATTCAAATATATTTTTATATTCTATTAAACTATTTAATGACTTACATCTCCAGCAATGATTGTTTTCTTCATCATCAATTCGTATATCTAATGACTTACAATATCTACACGCTACAACTGGCTCTTTATCATATTCTTCTTTACTATTTTCCATAAATTTAATTTTATCTTTTATACTCTGTACATATTCTGTATCATAAAACGGAAATACATGGTATAGATTAACCTTCACTACGTGATCTAACAGTTCTTTTAGATTCTTGAGTGTATTTTTGTTCATCATTATTATTTATATTAAATTCAAACACCCATTCATCAGTTATTTCATTTTTATCTAATGTTATATTATATTTATAATTAGGATGATTTTCAATGAATTGAGTTGCTTTTTCTTCAAAACTTATTATATTATCAAGTATCTTATTTAATACTTTATCTTTAACTATATATGTATTATTCATTATGTTATTATATTATCTTTAATCTTTATATTAAATTCTAAATCATATAATAATGTACTATCTTTATAAGATGTTATTTCACCTAACTCAATAAACTTAATACATCTTTCTAAAAACTCTTTAATTACTAATTGTTGTTCTGGTTGATACATTATTTTATATTTAATTGTTTCATTAAAACTTTTAATTCCTCTTTAGTATTAATTATTATATTACGTACACAAGGTTCATTAAAATGTTTCAAGTATTGTTCATTCTTAGATAAATCTGCAACAATAATACTAATTGTATTTAAACTATTACTATAACCTAATATATAATTACCTTTATAATATTTCTTAAACTTATCATCTACAACAGCTATATCTAAATTCCAACCTAAACTTTCAAAATCTTCTTTAACTAATCCCATTATCAAATTTAAATTTAATCCAATCTTCCTCATTCATTATATCAGGAAACTTCTGTCCATTATTACATGATTTATCTACATACCATTTACCTGGAAGTGAACAACCACATTGTTGACATTCTCTATTAACCCAACAATCACTACATTTTAATGCACGATAGGCTATTTGCTCTTTATAGTAATCAGGTTTACTTCCTAATTCAGTTAATAACATATTAGTATTACCTTCAATATATTGTTTAATATTATTTAAAGTTATTTTATGCTTCATTTGTGACACAGTTTCCTAACACCATAAACTTCTCCATTGAATCAATATCTCTACCAAGTTGTTCTTTAGATAATTCTTCTACATTATCTTCAGTAACTTCTATATTATTATCTTTAAAATATCTAATTAAATCATTAATAAGATTTAAAGACTTATAAAATCCTTTAGTATGTTTTTTAACTAACTTATCTTTATTAACTTTAACTTGACGATTACCATTCTTAGTATATGTATTCATATTATCCCCTTAATCTATTTCTAGAATTATAATGATTACTAATCAACTCTAATCTATTTAATCTTTTTTCTAATTCTTCAATTCTTTCTCTTAATAACGATATTAATAGTCTATCACTTTCAGTCATATTTTTTATCTTCTTCTGATCCTTTTATTACCCAAAAATATTTATCTTCTTTTTTATCGTAAACCATTCTGACATCTAGTACTTGTATATCAATCATTGTTATTTAATTTATTTATATTAACAATTTTAGTACCTTCTTTATTAAACTCAATATGAGATCTAATTAAACCTGTTTTATTCTTAACATAAATCTGTACAGTTGGTTTACTATTATCATTTAAAAATAATCCAACATTAACATTATTTAATCTATCTGACAACTTACTATACTTACGAGTATAATAATTATAAAGATTAAACACATCTCTTTGATTAGTAATTATATCTTGTTCTATTGTATTATAAGTTTTATTTATATCTAATATCATATTATTTATTAATTTTTAAACGATTAAAATCTTTTTTGTATAATACTACATCATTACCTTCTAAATAAGACTTAACTTCTTTCTTATTTAAACCTATTTTAGCAAATTTAGCAGCCCAGTTATTATTCTCTTCACGTAGTTGTTCAATCAGTATTCTATCATCTACACTAGCTTTCCTAAATGAATTAGTAACTACTCTATCTCCCATATGAAATAATACCCAATCTAAATCTTCAGTTAATATAATTTCTTTATTACAATCTGTAAATAAGAATGTACCTGCTGAAGCAATAAATCCTGTCATATAAATTCTTATATCTGGATGATTATTAATAAAATGTATTAGTACAGCCATTGCATGTGCTTCTCCTCCAGGTGTAGTAAAGAATAAATCTATACATTCATAACCACTTAATATATCAATTAAACCTTGTACTGATTCTACATCTATACTGTCTTCAAAATGATATACATATCTTAATGGTTCTATATCACTCATTATCTCATGTAATTCTTCTTTACTTAATTCCATCTTCTAATTGTTTATAATATTGTTGTTTAAGAAAGCTATTAAATCCATCTATATCAAATCCTTTAGACTTAACCCAAGGCTTCTTATCAATAGATAATTTATTTGGTAATATAACTTTATTTTTCATAAAGATAATCTGTTTAAACCATTCCTGATAAGTCATAATAACCTTATTTTTAAATTCTATACAAAGGTAATCAATTATTTTGATATATCCTAATAAAAGTTAAATTATTTTAAATAAATTTTAATATAAACAAAAAAAGTCCTAATACAATTAAGTAAAAGGACTTCTATTAATATAAATTAAACACACTTATGGCTAACTTTATTACTTACTACTATATAATAAGTTATTTAACTATTAAACACAAAGGGGTTTCCCAAACTTTGGTAGCTTAGGAAATCCTTGGCTTATATAGTTTGTTGAAGTCGTCATACCCCTCGAAACCCGTTATCCATATTATATATCCACTTTTGCCCTGGATTGTATTAAATACTATAATATGGCAACAACCACCTATATAAGTTGCATAAATTATTTAAAGTACAAAGATACAACATTTATTTTAAATATGCAAGTAAATTAGTATTTATTTTTAAATTATTTACTATTTCTAATAGCTTTTTGGTGATAATTGATATAATAAAATTATTTTTTTTAAAATTTTTTAAAATTTATTATTATAGAATGTGTTAACTAACAACAAACTTCCTCCCCACTCTTTTTTAATTTTGGGATATACCCACAGTCTTTTAACATTACAAAACTTTACATTATGTCTACAAAATTCAAAAAAGTCGTTAATGCTGCAACTAATGCAGTTGAGTTTCAATTCGGAGCTGAATTAGTATCTATCAACACTACAACTCCACAATCGTACACCAATGCCTCAGGTGAGGAGAAAGTGTATTACTTAGGTACTGTTAACTTCACTGCACCTAACGGTACTGAACAGAAAGGTGTTACTACTCAAATCTACGCTAAGTCATTAGAGTATGGTATGAAAGTAGGTAACGTACTATTATCTACTCTTACAAGGGCTGAGAATGGTTCTATGTTCATCAGGACATCACACTTACCTGCTATCAGTACTATTGATACTGCTGCATTTGCTGGTCTTGATTTTAACACTATTGAAGCTGAAGTTCCTGCAGAGCCAATTGCTGCTGTAGTTTAATCTTATCACCACGACATCCTATCATAGGCTCTGTCGTGGTTTTAATCATCTTTAAATCTATTAATACAATATATTATGAATACTACAATTAACATTGGTGATTATTATTATAATCCTAAAGCAATTCATTTAGGTATTAGAATTGCAACTGAACAAACTCTTAAAAATATTGCATTCTCTAAAGCTATTGCTTATGGTCAATGTTATTATGTAAAAATTCAATTATAACCTATTAATACTAATATTATGAAACTAACACTAATGAGTAACGACTCTAACGTTACTGAATACGGTACAGTTAAAATTGCACATATGACTAATTTTAGTGATAATGAGTGTAAATTTCATTGTCATCTACAAGATGAACTAATTAAACTTACTACATTACTAATTGTTAACATGATACCTTTTAGTGTTAAATTTAGTAATGTAATTATTGACCTTACAAGAGTATCTATTAGATTAGACTCTTGATTAACCTATTAATACTATAATATGAGTGAACTATTATTTAGTTCTGTACCTTTACTCAATCTTATATTATAGTATTAATTTTATATTAACATTTAATAGTAATATGTAATTAATAATTTATTTACCATTAAGTTATGGAATAATTATTTTGTATATTGCTATTTATAAATGTTTATTTTATAAGTCTATAATATATATTCATCATTGTGAAGTGATTCATTGTAACTTTGGTGAATAGGTTATAGCATTCTTTATATTAACATTTAATACTAATACATTATGAAACATTCAATTGAACAACTAAAGATGTGGTTCGATACTAAAGGTGATAAACCTGTATCTGTTACTACATATTAATTATTAACAGATGTAAAGTTATAATAAGAGTATTATATTCTATTATAATACTTGGGAATATTATTTTAAATAATTATAATATCTCTTATTAAACTTTACTATTACTCCTTAATATATATACTAAATGTTTTACTTATTTCTAACACTATATTTACTACTAGTAATAGTAGTTATTATTAACCTTATTAAAACTTTAAATAACTTATGAAAACTATTTATTTATTACCTTCAGGTACAATTCAAACCAATGATATTATTAAATTTGGTGAAATAACTATTTCATTTAAAGATTTAGATAGTATTCTTATTACATTACATACTAAAAATATATCTCATATTGATTAAACTTTTACTAACAACTTAACTTATGAATAATCATATTAAAACAATTGGTGTGATATTACTATTTGTAATTAATACTTAACTATAAATCTAGTTCATCTTCTGCATTTGTAGAACTATTCATTTTTCACCTATAATATCTATTACTATAGCTTTTACAACACATTAACAATTAACTAAACTAATCATTATGAACAATTATTTAATAACAATTATAACATTAATTATAAATATTATTTTATTATTAATCATATTTTCACCTAATATATATATTTAATACACAAACATCATTTTAATTGGGTAAATAATAACATAAATGTTCAATATAGAGATAATAATTATTTTAATATTACAGATTATTATTTAATATATGATGATAGATTTAGAATATACATATCAACTCAATTAATTAAAGATAAAGATAATTATTATGCTAAAAATGGATTATCTTTTAAAATGACTTCTGTTTTATGTATCAATTGTAATGAACTTAATAACTAATCAATTAGCTAATCATATTATCATGACAACACAAGATCTTTATAACTATTTATCTAAAATAATAGATAATAATATTACAGAAATACCTTATGAAGGTAAAGAAATTGACAAGAATGGTTTAATTACTGATATAATAGATTTAATTTCAGAACTATAATAACTATTTTAAACATTAACTAACTACTAAACTAATAAATTATGATAAAAGTAACTATTTCTAAAGAGTATTATTTTGATGAGATAGAACTTATTAAAAATAATATTGCTCCTGAATTAATTGATGAAATAGAATATGCTAAAATGCATGTTATTTCTATAATTAATAAACAAATATGTGAAGGAGTATTTTTTACAGACGAACTAACAGTAGAGATAAATCAATTATAAATAAAAATTATGCTACCATCGATTATACTAAGTATATCTATCTTTTTTTCAATAATCTTTGTATGTGATTTCATATCAGTTGAAATATTGGATAAATCAATTTATGAAAGAAAAATATTATATGTCCCATTAATATGTATACTATGGGGATATTTTTATTATCTTGTTAATTAAACTAAATTATGAATAAACTATTAATAATACTATTTTATACAGCAATTGTAATTACAAGTATAACAATATTAACATTCTTAGTATTACTATATATACTAATATGGTGGGATGTGACATATATAAATGAAATACTTATGACATTATTTTTAACATCTTGTGTCTCATTTCTTATAATACCTATTACAGGGGAACTTTTAAATAAACTGTAATTATGATAACAATTGGAATAATCTTAATAATATTAGCTGTTTTAATAATTTTAGCAGCTATAATTATAGTATATGACGAAAGTGTAGAAACAGGTATTGGAAGTATTTTACTTGCTTTATTTTTAGGATTTATTGGTATAATGATGATAAATTCTTATATTATTAATCTTGAAAATAAATGTAAACCTAAAGTATATAAAATAGATTTACCTGAAGAAATATCTTTAGCTAAAACTAATGATATTTTATACATTAACAAAATAACTAAAGATAGTATATATCTTGGTTTTAAACCTAATAAATAAATAATTAATTCAACTAATTACTAAAACTTACTAAAATGTTAAACGATCTATCAAATATTTATTATTCTAAACAGTATAATGAATTAAATAATAAACAACAATGTTTTATAAATAAACAATTAAATAAATTTAAATTATGATAACTTTTATATTTATAATAGTAATAATAGTTTTAATAATAGGTATTAATAAATTATATCTTAAAGATGAAGTTTTGACTATATTTTTAATGATGTTAATAGCAATATCTGTAGTTGCTATTATAGGTATTAATACACAACCGCCACAAACTAAACTATTTAAACCTGAATATCAAATAGAATTACTAAATTAAAATGATGTTAGAATATATAATGGTAAAACTTATAAAACTATTCAATTTGATAGTATTCAGGATTATATAATAAACGATAACGAATAAATTATGGGAGATATTTTATTTTGTGTAATATGCTTTATAATAGGGTGGTTTTTAGCTGCTTTAACAAATAATAATTAACTAAATAATTAAACAATGAAAAAACTTTTAACAATATTAATATGTATTTTAAGTCTAAGTACATATGCACAAAAAGATACTATAACTAATAACTTTACTAAAACTGATGAAGTATTGTCAGAAGTAGTTAAGAAAGCTGTAGTATTAGCTGAAAAGACTGGTAATTTTATAATTGAACAAGCTCCTGATATATTACAAGAGTTTTATAATTGGAAGATTATTAGTTATATAATGGGTATACTATTATCTATTATAATATTTTTAATAGGTAGATATATACCTTATTTATGGTTAACTAAAGAAGAATCATTATTATAGCGATAGATTTTTTAATCGATATGGTTCTGATGGTGTTATTGGAGCATATATTACATTTGCTATAACAACTATTACTTTTAGTATCTTATTTATTACTAATTTATATAATTTAATATTTATAATTACAGCACCAAAATTATTTCTAATTGAATACTTTTTAAATTAATATTATGAAAAAACTTATTTTATGTATAATGATATTATTATCATATACAATTAATGCACAACTAATAAATGAACCATCTATAGATCCAGGTAATAATAATTTACCTAATACTACTAATACTATCACAGTTAATATAACATCAGGTATAGTAAAAGTAAGAATTAAATGTGAAGAATGTTCTGGATTTGATTGTGTATCATATGGTAAAGGTAGTGATAATAAACTCTATAAAATAGAGAAATGGTCTACTATAGATTTAGAAACTAAGAAATTAGTTAAATATACTAAAGTAACAGTTGTTACATCATATCCTGTAGGATGTTAAAATAATAAAGTCTTGTCCAATTGTAGGAGAACAGGTATAGTTCACTTAATCCATATAGCTTTATACGATACCTTAGCACTGGATATTCAAGGCACAACCTTGCAAGACTTTTAATAATATAAACCTTTCTAACTTGAAGATAAATAGTAATAATAAGTCAAGTAGATGGAATCCTGACTATGGTATGGTTCTGCCATTATTACAAGCTGATCCAACAGCTGTTATTTATTACTACAAGGTAGTTATACTAGTTAACTAATGTACTATCTGGATGAAAGTCAGATTATAACTATTCCTTTGGAAATGGGATTAGAAAGGTTTTAATAATAAATTGTGTACAAATCTAATATTAATCATTAGATAGTTATGGGGGTAACAAGTACACAATAATATGTAATTTGATAAATAATTAATAACATTTAAATAACATGATCAGAGGTTCTCCTATTGTGATGTAAAATAGTCACCTTAAACAAAAATATAAGTGAATAATAGTAGCTTGTACCATATAAATAAAAAAATATAATAAAATAACGAAATTAAATAACTTAACTAAAACAATATCATTATGAAGAAAATGTAATAATATTAATTGTGAAATTCAAACTAGATTTATCTAACTGTTATAGTCAGTATTTTAAATGCAGCTATGGTGTAACTGGTAGCCACGCAAGACTTAAAATTTTGTGAACAGTAATGTTCGTAAGGGTTCGACTCCCTTTAGCTGTACAAATAACAATATAAACTAATAATAACTATGAATCAATTACAAAACTTACAACAAGGTTATAGTAAAGAAACTATTGCAGATATGCTTAAAGCTTTACTTAAAGAACCACAAAGATCTAAATTAAGATTAGTACAAGTAGATGAACTGAAAATATTAGAATCATCTACTAAGAAACTTAATGAAACTGAACGTAATTATATTAAAACATTGTATCAAAACTTTGTTTTAAATAAATTTGAATTTGATGATAAATCAAATAAACCTATTGTTAAACCAATTGTTATTAAAGAACATGTTGGTATAACTATGTTAAGAGAATTGAATGATGCTGCAGCAATGTTGTTTTATTCAGATAAATCATTTAAATTAACTGAATAACTACTAATAATAAAATTATGAATATTAACGAATTAAAAGAAGGTGGGATATATATTGCATATAGAGATGATATAGATGATGGAATTATATTTAATCATATACATATTAAAAATATATTTACATATTCTAAAATTGGTAAAACAAATGTTATATGTAGAAATTTTAGTTATGATCCAAGATATAAATATGTAGAACCCACGTTAGAACAAAAACATTGGTTTAATATGTGTGTAATTGAAGATAAATTTATATCTTATGATGATGCTATGAAATCATTTGTTAAAGAATTTGTATTACCTGAAAAATGGTGTATTAAAGGTACTATATGTAAAACTGTACAAAAATATTTTTTAACATATAAAAATAATAAATTAGATGATTTAGTTATAGATCCAAGTTATGAAACTTGGTATTTTCATTCTAATCCAGTTGTATATGAAATGTATGCAAGTTCTTATAAACATAATAATTATACTGAAATAACTTTTGATCAATTTAAGCAATATGTTTTGAAAGAAGTTGTAATAGAAGAAGTTAAACTACCTTATGAAATATTAGTGAAACATAATGAAGATATTATTGAAGTAGCTAATGAAGAAGGTAATGTATTTAAGATTGGTGATAGAGTTAAATCACTTAAACGTCAATATCCAAGTACAATTACTAGATTTATAAAAGGTAATACTGCTATAAATGCTATTACTAGTAACTTTATAAAAGGTATATCTATTGATAAAATAGAACATTATATCGAACCTAAAGTTAAACACTTAGTTATAACTAACAGTCATATAGATCAATTAAAATTACATAATCAAGGTATTGATGCTGTAGTAATACAACCTGAAGAATCATTATTAGATAAAGCTAAACGATTATATCCTATTGGTACTAAGTTTATTCCAACTAATACTAATAATGAACGTATTATTATTACTGGTTTATTTAAAAATAATGGTTCTGGTGGAATAAATGAATATAGTGACTATGGTATATTAGTTAAAACTAAAAATGATTATCACTGTGTTTACACAAATGGTCAATGGGCTGAAATAATTAGTAAACCTGAAGTTGATAATTCTAAATATGAGATATTAAGTTTAAGTTATTATTTTGAAAACGAACCAATAGAAATCTATAATATAACTGAAAAACTTACAAATAATGGTTATTATAAGTTTTATAATAATAAAAACGGTTATGTAGATTTAAGTTCTATTTTTTATCCTAAAGATAAATACGATAAAAAAGTTCAAATTCATTCAGTTAAACAATTATCTACAGGTGATATATTTACAGTAGGTGATAAAGCTAAAACTATTGACTCTAAAAATAATCATATTATAAAGTCAATTAAAATTAATCAAAAGTCTATTGATTATAATACTAAAGACGGTATTGATAGAATATGGTTAACTTGGAGTAATAATGAAGGGGGTAATTGGTTAGAATCTTCTGAATTAATTAAATAACATATAATAGATATAGGTTGAGATTAATAATAATTAAAATCTATATCTATTTATAATTAAATAACAAAATAAATGAAAAATAAAGAAATATTAAATAATATATTATCTAAAGAAATAGATGATTTATTAAATGATCAGATTTCTGATTTAATAGACGAAGAATCATTTGAACAGGCTGAATGCAGAATGTCTTATCAAAATGATGATTGGGGAGATTATGAAAATAACAAAGGTAATTATGAGAACAATATTTAAAATAATAGCAGTATTATGGTTATTAGATGTATTTGTATTCATAGCATCATTAGTCTTTATGGTATTACTTGCTATTGGTGTAGATCTTAATCTAATTACATTAATACAATTGTTTATATTTACATTAGTAATGGTACTACCATTATCTTTATTGTTAATATATTTAATATCATCACCACATAAACCAATTAAAATATGGAAACTAAGTTTAAAGTAGGAGATAAGATAGTTGTATGTAATAATTGTCATCATAAAGATACTATTACATATAAAAGAGATTGTCAAATTGGTTATATTAAAGATTTAAAAATTGGACATGATACAATATTGATAGATTTTGAGGATAATGGTAATTGGTTAAATAGTACGGTTTATAAAGATAGTATACAACATTATATAGAAACAAAAGAACAAAATATGAAAACAGTAGTATTACCAATAGAAATCGCAAGAAAGATGTATCTTCATAGTAAAGATGAATCTGTTAGAGAGTTCGCTTTAAGTAATTATAGTAAAGAGGAATTAGAAGCTAAAGAATTACCTAAAAGTTGGGAAGAATTGAAAGAAGTTAAAGGATGTACTATTGATATAAATTCTGACATGTATGTTTGTAATAATAAAACAGTATATAAAACTCTTTCTGCAAATCGTAATATATTTCCAACTAAATCATTAGCTGAAGCAGCATTGGCTTTAAGTCAATTATTACAACTTAGAGAAGTTTATAGAAATGGTTGGATTCCTGATTATACTAAAGATGATATAAAATATTGTATTATGTTTAATAAAAATAATTTAAATTTATATCAAACGGTGTATTATAGTAGATTATTTAGCTTTCAATCTAAAGAAATTGCACAACAATTCTTAAGTAATTTTGAAGAATTATTAGAAACTTGTAAAGAACTTATATGATATTTATAATAATATATATAGTGTCAGTAATAATATCTTATTATACATCAAGATATTTATTGAAAAAATCAACTAATAGTTGGAATTACGATGACGTATTTGCAATAATATTTTTTTCATTGTTAATACCAATAATTATAATAATATTAGCTTTTATTTTTAATTGTCCAATAAATAATAATAGAAAACCACCAAAATGGTTATAAAATAACTTAATAAATAATAATTATGAAAACTAAGGAATTAGAAGAGATTACATCAGTAACATATAGTTTTGCTGATGGTACTAAAGTTGTACAACCAATCAATAGAGAAGTATTTGTTGATTATAAAGGTAGAAAGAAGTCTATTAATGAAGTATTACAAGTATTTCATACAACAGCTTTAGATAAGAAAGCTACATCATTTACATTAGATGGTGATGTAGAAGATGTTATAGCAGTTAATGAACAACATTTTACTACTAAAGAACGCAAGAATGCTAAGAGAGATTATGCTGAATTTAAAGCAATGAATCCTCAAGGTTTCTTTACTGAACAACAGAAGTTTAGATCTGAACTAATAGATAAACTATCTAAACGTGTTAGATTTAATTTAACTAAGTTAAGTAATTTAAACTAATGATTATATTTATATTAATCTGGTGTTTAATAGGTTTAGTATCATTATGGAGAGTATATCATGGATTTTTAAAAGATTGGTATATTAGATTTAATGAAAGTTATTGGTCATATGATGCTAAAACATTTAAATTATTATTTATAGCAAGTCCTGTATTTATAATGGGAGGACTTTTTACATTATTGTATTGGGAAATTAATGTAAATACTACTAACTGGTATTTTACAACTAAAAATAAAATAACTAATGAATCTTAAACAAGCTTTAGTTGTGTTATTAGCTATATTGTTAATGGGAGTAATTGCTACAGTATTATATAACTATTTTGTATGGTTTGTAGCTGCAGCAATATCCTCAACTATCAACTTAGTTATTATGTTTAAAGCAATTAATATAATGGTTGATTATGACGATTAATGCAATATTAACACAACCAATAAATAGACCAGAGTCTATACAGGAACGTAGAAATCATTTTCAACAATGGTTGTCTAATTTAAAGAACTATAATTACAAGCAAATACAACGAGAGTTAGATGCTTGTGATATTATTAAATAATTAATAGTGACTATTGAGATGGAAAAATGGGAAGAAAAGGGATTAATAACCTCAAGATTGTGAGTTCGATTCTCACTTCAATAGCTAAACAAAGTTCATAATTTTTGTTTTATTAGTTAGTTATTAGTTGAACTGTCAGTGAATAAAGTAGCTGACAGTTTTTTTATTAAAATTTAAAATATACGTTATGAATAATATAAAAAAAAGATCTAAAAAAATATTAAATTTAAAACAATATAATAAAAATAATTATCCCGAATTTGTATCAGATATTAACGATATCTGTCCATATAATAAACAATATATTTTAAGATGTTTAATTAAAAAAGGATTTGATGATTTTAAAATACCTGATGAATTATTATGGTTGAAAAATATTATTGAAAAATCATATAATTATCAAAAAAATATAATAAAAATTGAACATTCTTTTTGTTATGTTACAGTAAGGCATGGTTTAATAGAATCTACAACTGATGATGAATGGCATGTAGATGGATTTAGTATGAGAATTAATCATATACCTGAACAAAATTACATATACTCTAATATTTTACCAACAGAATACTTAGTTAAAAAATTAAATTTAAATAACTTTAATCCTTTTGAAGAAAATATACATAAGATTATACAGAAAAATATAAATAATAATTCTAAAATTAATAAATTAGTAATTAATAAATTATATTGTTTAGATCCTTATGTAATACATAGAAGACCTGTTATTAAAGATAATAATTTAAATAGAACTTTTGTAAGAATATCTTTTACTCCAATTGAAATACAAGATACAAATAATACATTAAACCCTTTAATTCCTACTAATTTTAATTATGATGGAGTTTTACAATTTAGAAATAATTTAAAATAAAAAAAATAAAATGACATACTTATTTATAGCACTTTTGGTATTACTCTTAATGGGATTAGGAGATGATTAAATATAGTTTAATAATAATATTTATAATAAGTCTTATTAGTTGTGATTATTTACCATCTAATAGAGATAAAAAGACGGATAATATTTATAAACCTGGAGATACCTTATATATAGATACAACTAAAGTAGTAGTTGCTAAAATGGATGATTTTAAGGAATATAAAGCAAATAGATATTATTACTGGGTTAGAGTAATTGATACAGTAAGTAATAGATATGAAGTGAATGCTTTTCAGGCAGTAGAATATGAATTAACTAAAGAAATAAATTATGAAAGAAATATTGATTGAGTTGATAGATGATTGTATTTATGTTAAAAAAATAATGTTAGTTCAAGAACAAAAAGTTAATGCTGTTAGAGAACAAAATTATAAATTAGCTTCTAAATTCAGAACTAAAGAAACTGATTTATATTCTAAATTATTATCCATAGAACAGTTAGAAGAAATGAAAGTTAAACTATCTAAAGATTAAATTATGAAAAAGAATGAAGAAGTGCATTACCTTGATGTAATGGATAATGACGGTTGGATGTCTAATGATGTAATTTGTAGTTGATATGAAACAGTATAAATTAATTAGAACTTTTAAAGATAGTCCACCATTAAATGCTTATACTAATATTAATACAAATAAGAATAATTGTATTATATATAAACCTAATGGTGAAATATTTTCAGATTCTTATGGTTGGAGATGGGTTGAAGACTATCCTGAATTTTGGGAAGAAATAATTTCTAAAAATTATGAAATATTATTATTTATTGATAGTAAAGGAATATTAAGAAATGTTACAGGATTTGGTCAAAATTGGTATGATAGTAAATTCGATAAAATACATTCTGTTAAACGCCTAAGTGACGGTGAAATATTTTCTATTGGTGATAAAACAGGACTTACTAACGGTAATGGTTATAAATGTCCTATATTAAAATTTGAATTATCATATAATGAAAGTAGAGGTCATACAGAAAAATATCGTAATAGAGAAACTTTAAAATTTACTTTAGGTACAGGTTATGATAATAAAAATGAATGGGGTCCTTTTGAATTAGAATTATTAAGACCAATTCCTAAAAAGTTATTTACTACTGAAGATAGTGTTAATATATTTGAAAATGATAAATATTATACAGTTAATGGTTTTTATAATATGTTTTCTTTTATATGTAAATCATCAGAAATTTCAGCATTAAATCCTAATGTAAAAAGATTTTCAACTAAAGAAGCTGCTGAAGATTATGTAATTATGAATAAACCTTGTTTAAGTGTTAATGACATAACGGAATTATATAATACTTTTGTTAATGATTTTTATGTTAATCGTTTAAAGAAACTTGTAAAATCTAAATTATGATATTATATTCAATAGGTTTTATATTTATAGTAATAATAATTGCTATATTTAAAACACACAGTAAGTTAGACAAAGAGGATAAAAAATACAGAAATAAAAATAACACAATGATATTTTAATATGGCAAATAGTTGTTCATATATAATAAACGGTAAAGAAACTATTGATACAATATGTTTTGCTACGTTTAGACAGAATCATAATGAAATGAAGATTATTATAGAGAAATCTAAATTTTCTGTAGATAAAGATTTAGTTAATGAATATCTTAAAGATTTAAGTAAAATATTTAATTTTACATTTATATTTGATGAACTTAAAGAACGATTTGAATTAGATTTATCTAATATTCCATATAGTTATTTTCAACAGAGAATATTGTTATCAATGTTTGTAAGATTTATATGGGAAGGTAATTATAATGTAAATCCTGATAAATATGAAGGTCCAGATTATGATAATTATTATAAAATATTACCAATATATTTTAACTTTAAGAAATATTATCCTAAGACTAATAGATTTAAACTATTGTTAATATCATGTAATTGGTATTTATTAACTAAACCTAAGTTTAATTCAAATCATTTTTTGACTTATAGTTCTTATATGTGTAAATTAGATTTAGATGTAAATAGTTTAAAACAACAAAGTATTAATGAATATTGTAAGGGAAATAAATTAGATTTTAACATAAGTAGTAATTTAGTTACAGAAGAAGATTATAGAAAATTTTATAAATTAATAATTAAACAATAATAAATTATGAGAACAAGTAGTAACAACGTTAAATGGTTTTATAATAATGATGAAACACATTGTGTAATACAGGATAATAAAGGTAATGATTTAGCAACTGGTGTAACAACTAAATATGCTAAAGATAAACCTAATAAGATTTTAGGTAGAGATACATCATTCAGAAGAGCTATGAATCAAGCTGCTGATCAAGAGATTGTATCTAAGAAAGATCGTAAAGAGATCTGGGAAACTTATAGAACAACTATTAAACAACCTGAATAATTGAAAGCAGTTGAAGCAAGGAATCTAGCGATACAAAATGGTGATGATATTTTAAAACCTATATTTATTAAAATTAAAGAAGCAGCTAGTTTAGGTAAATTATTTTTATCTTTTGATAAAGATGAAATGACTGATGATATTTTATTACAGCTAATAAATAGAGATTATAATGTATCTCCAAGATTTCATACAGGTAGTAAAGCTAAAAATGTTACTGTAAGTTGGGAATAATAATAATTAATAGTATATCTTTACGAGAGTATTAAGAAAGGTCCAAGTCCTTTAGATGTACTATTAATTTTAATAAAATTAGATGAATTACAATTGTCTTGAATGTAGTAAAGAAATAGATAGAATTCAATATTCAATAGGATATGGATTTTGTTTAGAATGTATAGAAAAAGATGTTTAAAAAAATATTTGTATTTGGTAGTAATACTCAAGGTAAACATGGTAAAGGTGCCGCATTATATGCTAAACAACATTATGGAGCTATTTATGGTCAATCTAAGGGATTACAAGGTAATAGTTATGCTATTATAACTAAGGATTTAAGTAAAGGTCTTAGATCGATTGATTTAGATTATATTAAAGAACAAGTTGATGAATTTATAGAATTTGCTAACAATTCAAATAAGAAATTCTTTGTATCAGCAATAGCATGTGGTTTAGCAGGTTATAGGGTATCTGAAATTGCACCAATGTTTAATAATATTCCTGATAATGTAGAATTATGTGATGATTTTAAATGGTATTTGAATGGATAAACAATTGTATGATATTGAAGTATTTTGGAACTATTCATGTTGGGGATTAAAAGAATTAAATGTTGATAATAGATTATTCTTTGAAATATCAGAAGAACGTAATGATATTGATTTAGTATATAATTACTTTATTAATTTTAAAGGTTTTCTTATTAGTTTTAATGGAATTGCTTATGATAATATGGTTACTAAATATTTAATAATTAATTATAATAAATTAAGATATTTAAATTATTTAGAAATTAATAAACAGTTAAAACAATTTTCAGATAAACTTATTAATGGAGATTTTGATGATGAAATTAAAAGAATTAAATATTTTAAAATAGGTTGGACAGATTTAGATATTTATTTATATTGGAGTAAAGGTTTAAGAATATCTAAACAGTTGTCTTTAAAAGCTTTGGGGATACAATTAGGTTATCATACTATTCAAGAATTACCATATAAACCAGATACTATTTTAACTATTGATGATTTACCTAAACTTAGACATTATAATCAGGTTCATGATTTAGGAATTTTAGAATTATTAATTAATAAAATGGATGAAGATATAAGATTAAGAGCTTATATTAAATCTGAATATGGTTTAGATTCATGGAGTTTAGATGCACCTAAAATTGCTTCTGAATATTTATTAGAATATTATTGTAGTAATACCTATGATGGTAATTTACCATATTGGGAATATAAAAGTAATACTCGTAAAAATAGATATGTTCCTGAAGTATGGAGAATAGGTAATTATTTACCTGAAGTTAAATTTAAAACTAAATTCTTTAATGATATTTATAATAAAATATCTAATGCTAATAGTAATGATAACTTTTTAGAAAAAATACCATTTTATCAAGGTGACCATGCAGTAATGTTATCTATTAGTCAAGGAGGGATTCATTCTGTTAATAATAACCAAATTTATGAAGAAGATAAGGATTATTACATAATTGACGCAGATGTAGCGGGACTTTATCCAACGTTATTTAGACAATATAAATTTCTTAGAAAAGATTTACATATTATATTGAATAAATATATACAAATGATTGATGATAGAACTGATGCTAAACGTAAAGGTGATAAAAAGAAAGATACTTTTCTAAAATTATGCAATAATGCATTTTCAGGATTAGTTGATTCTGATGTAACATGGTTATATAGTCCTGAACATATATTAGCTTTAAGAGTTTTTGGTCAATTAATTCAATTACGTTTTATGGAAGAATTAAATTTCCATGGAATTTATATTCTTTTTACGAATACGGATGGAACTTTATGTAAAGTACCTAAAAATAAGTTAAATGAATATCATCAAGTAGCTAAACAAATTTCTGAAGAATTTAAAATTGAATGGGAATTTGCCATTATAAAAGGTATATATTTTCAAAATACTAATTTTTATTTATCTAATATTATTGAAGAATACATGTTAAATGATAATTTAGATAAGATTAATGTTAAAACTTCTGGTAAAATTAAACGTAAAGGTAAATCTTTTAGATATGGTAATGATATACCATTAGGTGATTCTACTGATGAATTAGTAATTGCTAAAGCATTAGAAGCTTATTTTATTAATAAAGTTGAACCAAAAGATTTTATAACTAATCCTGATAAATATAATTTACATATATATGATTATTGTAAATCTAATAAGGTATCTAAACAATATACAGTTTATTGGAACAATCAAATCCAACAAAACTTAAATAGATATTACTTTAGTAAACAAGCACCATATCTTTATAAGAAAAAGAATACTAAACAAACATTAGATTCGATGAATGTTGGAGAAGGTGTTATATTATTTAATAATTATGAAGAAAAGCCTTGGAAAGATTATAAAATTAATTATAATTATTATATAAGTAAAACACAAGAAATTATAGATAAAATGAAGAATTTAAATCAATTAAAATTATTTTAAATGGAAGATAGAGATACATTAAAACCAACTAACTGTGTTATTTGTGGTAAAGTAACATTTATTAGTTTAAATGATATTGGAAAATACGGTAGAAAATGTCCTAATTGTAGAAATAAAGAAAATACTAATTCTTATGGATTATTATTTGGATAAATACATAAATTATGAGTAAAATATTAACTGCAGAAGAATTTATAAATACAGAAAGTTTCTTCGAGTATGAAGAACTCTTGATTAAATTTGCTAAACTCCACATAGAAGCTTGTAAAAAAGAAATGTGTAAAAAGTTTGCAGATCAAATTGGTGGTAGAGAAGGTTGGGGTAATGAAATAATAATGTCAGTATATTCATTAGATAATATAAAATAATGAAAGAAATATGTGGATATAAAGGATTAGATGGTGAATTCTATGAAAAGAAAGTAGATTGTGAAAAAGCTGATTTGAAGTATAGAATTGAAATTCTTGAAAGAAAATTAAATAATTTTAAAGTAATATTATCTGATTATTTATTTAAAGATTATGACACTTACAAATTTCATAGATATGATGTGACTAGTGTATCTAAATATGTATTAGATAATATTGCTCAACTTGTATTAAGAGATTCTGAAATGTTTATATCTATTATTAAACAAAAAGACAAACTTAAAGATGATTTAGATGCTTTAAATAAGACTTTTAAAGAGGAATACGATAAACCTTGGTGGCTTAAGATAATTTGGTGGAAATAATTAAATAAACTATTATGAATATTAATGTAACTTCAGAATTACCTGTTTGTTTAGATTTGATAATTGACTGTTATAAAACATATAATCCTATTATAATTAGTGAAAAGTTAGAAGAAGAATTTGACATACATTTAACTATAGATCAAGTTATAGATTACATGGAATTACATCAAAATAATTATAAACTAATAAAAGAAGAAATGATTAAACAACAATATTATGAATATTATTAATAATAAGATAGAATGTCCACATTGCTTGGCTGTCGGTACTATTATGGAAGGTAAATCTACAGGTAGAGGATTTGAGTACATTACTTGTAAACTATGTCATGGAATTGGTACAGTAGATTCTATTATCAATGATGATTATATACTTTCGTTAGATGAAGATAACTTTATAGAAGATGAACAAATTTGAAATTGATTTAGAATTACTTAAATCTAATAATGTAAGTTTAGTTCAATTTGTAACTTTAATTAATATTTATAATAATGAAACAGATTTTGGAGGTATTGATTATAACTTGGTTTTGTTACCACTCCAAGATAGATCATTTATTAAGATAGTTAAAGATGATAAACTTAAACAGTTATATATTCTTAGAGAGAAAGGTAAATTATTTATTGAGAAATTTATAGTCGAACAAACTTATATTGATAAAAAGTTAATTGAATTTAATGATAAATATTTAAAATCTGTACCTAATATATTATATAATACTTATCAATCATTTGATGACTTTGTAAACGAATATAGAGGTTTATTTAAGGGATTAAAACCTGGTAGTCAAGGTAATCTTCAATCTATTAAAGAAAAGTTGACTAAATGGCTTAAAAGTAATCCTGATAAGACTAAGGAAGACATAATTAGAGCTACTAAATTGTATATTCATTCTGTAGATAATTTAAAGTATTTACAACAAGCTGATTATTTTATTTATAAGAAAGATGCTAACGGAATACGATCTAGATTAAGTGATTTTATTGATGAACAAGAACAACCTGAAAATGGCTGGACATCAACACTTCGCTGATATGACAGATTTTAACACATTTTATAAGACTATCTATTATGTAAAAGATTATATTAAAGTACCATTATTAAATATGATGTTAGAGAATAAAGATTATATGAAATATGGTAAATTAAACCATGATAAAATTAAAAGTAAAATGATGGAATTATATGAAGAAAATATAAGTAAATTTCAATGAAGAAGATTTATATCGATGTAAAAGGTAAAAAGAAATTAATAGATTTTATTGAAGAATGTTTTAATACTAATAATGTTTATGGTGTAAAATATTTTAAACAAACTTATAAAGATATAAATCTGATTAATAAAGAATTTAAATCTGGTAGAAGAAGTTTTGAAGATATTAGAGATATAATTAAAACTAATTTTAGAAAAAATATTAGTGATAAAACTATTGCTAAAACTTTATATCAACTATATTTAGATGGTAAAATGTGTAGTTTATATTGTCCTGATGCAAGTAAATTAGTATTTTTTAATTGTAAATATGAACCTAATAAATACAAAATGATTTATAATACATTACTACCACCAAATGAAGATATAAGTGAGAAAGGTAAATCAGAATATTCATTGAAAGATATATTAGATTTAGCAGGATTTAAAGATAGATATAAAGTTAATGAGTGATTTAATAATAGGTAAAGGACGTAGAAATAATTATATTTTTTATGGTAGTTTAGAAACTAAATTATTATTTGAAAGTACTCTTAATCACTATTATAATAATCAATTACTATTTGGAAAAGTTGAAGAAAATAACAAAATAAATAATGAAATGACAGAAGTTTTATATGTAAAATTAACTGATGTACCTAAAACAGATACACGTAAGGATTTTATTAGAAAGTTTATAAGAGGTAAGTTTGCTTCTTATAGTAATGAAGATTGTACTAAATTACAATGTGATAGCGGTAGATTTAGAAGTATTACTGAACTACATCAAATAGTATTAAGTAGATTTCCTAAAACATCGTTTGAAGCTATTATTAGAATAGTTAGAGACTTGATTAATGAAGAAAATCCTTTTACAATGGTATATTGCACTATAGTTGAGAAAGTAGTATTAAAGTATTTAGGTAAGGCTACTTCTAGTTATATATCTGATTATAGTCGTAATAATTATTATATTGTTAAAGGAACTGATGGATATTCGTTATGTGATTATGAACAATTAATTAATAAAATATAATGTTAAACTATAGTAAAAAAGCTTTAGATAATAAAGAAATTTATTATAAAAATCATAGATTAATTAAGTTTAAAGATGATAAGTATGAAGTAAAAAACTTAAATGATTTATTTCGTAAACTATTTAATAACAGTACTTCTAATGCTACAATATATGTAGATAATGGATTTCACCATTGTGGAATTAATAGAGGTAGAAGTTATATAGACTGTTGGTTATTATGTAAATATTATTTACCTAATGTAAGTTATTATGAAATGTATCATGAACTTAGAGATTTAGTTCAATTAAGTAATTATGCACATTTTAGTGTATGTCCTACTATAGGTAGAAACAGGTTTAACGGATTATTAAATATAAAATAAATAAACAAATGAAAGAAATTAAATGTGTTAAAACTAATGGTTATAAATTAACTGTTGATAATGTATATGAAGTTATTAAATCTGAAGATGATTATTACTTCTTAATAAATGATAATGGTAAAACTGTTAGATATGGTAAATCGTTATTTGAAGAAGTTGAAGATGAAGTATTGGTAGTTGCTGAACCAATTAAACGTACTGAACAAGATATGATTGATAGTATTGTTTATATTGGCGATAATATTACATACAGAGATCTTAATGATAATGAAGTAGTTATTGATAACGTAATGAGTAATAGTGATACGGAAATATCATGTGGTATTAGTCAAATATATAATATCGATAATCAAATTGAAGAAATAACTGATAATTTACCTGAAGATGATGATTATCTTAATCTTCGTAAAGCATTAATAACTGCTGTAATTAAAGGTTTTGCTATTGATGATAAACATAAAACAATGTGGTTAATGAGTACTGCGATTGAAAAACATACTGAAGAAGATTTAGCTACTTTTGATGAATTAGCAGGTACAGTTAGTCAAGATAAAGTTAATCCTAATAGTCATAATGTTATTAGGATGTGGGTATTTTATACTAATTAAATAATTTAAATGAGTTTATTTGAAAGAACATTAAATTTTGTAAAAGAAAGACGTGATAGAATATTATCTGGTAAAATAAACTGTATTCCTTGGGGATTTCCTAGATTTGAAAAAGAATCTCCTGGAATTGAACAAGGTAAATATTATCTCATAACTGCCTCTTCAAAATCAGCTAAAACACAGCTTACAGACTGGTTATTTCTTTATAATGTAGTTCAACAAGTATTAGATAATAATTTAAATATTAGAATTAAGATTTTTTATTTTAGTCTTGAGATGTCTAAGGAAGAGAAGATGTTAGCATGTTTTTCAAATATACTTTATGTCAAAGAAAATATTAGAATTGCACCAAAAGATTTAAAATCAACTAGTTCTGAAAATCCTTTATCAGAAGATGTATTAAAAATATTAGATAAGTATAAACCTTATTTTGATAAGATTGAAGAAATAGTTGAATTTATTGATGATACACGGAATCCAACTGGTATTTATGACATAGTAAGGAAATATGCTTTAGCAAATGGTACTTTACATTATAGAAATATAGTGATAAAAGATGAAATTACTAAAGTTGAAGATTACTATGAACCTAATGATCCAGACGAATATGTAATGATTATAATTGATCATATTAGTCTTATTTCAACAGAACGTAGAAATGGTCAAATATTATCATTACATGAAAGTATATCTGTATTATCATCAGATTATTTAATTAAACTTAGAAATAGATTTAAATATATTCCAGTAGTAATTCAACAACAAGCTTTAGCTGGAGAAAATCTTGAACATAAGAAATTAGGTAGTCTTAAACCATCTGCTGCTAACTTATCAGAAAATAAAACTACAATTAGAGATTGTAATATGGCAATATCTATATTTAGTCCATTTAAACATGAAATTCCTGATTATTATGGATATGATATTACTAAATTACAGGATAATTCTAGATTTATTGAGATAATGGCATCTAGAGATGGTGGTGCAAATAGTGTATTTCCTTTATATTTTGATGGAGCTGTAAATTATTTTAGTGAATTACCACTCCCTAAAGATAAAGAAGGTATACTTAAAGTATATAATTATATAGACAAAATAAGAAAATAACAAAATGAGAAATTATAGATGTTACTTCTATTACAGAAGTAAAGATAATTTAATATTGTATCCTAGTAGTAATGAAGCTTGTTGGGCAGGAATTCGTGACAGAACTATTTATGAACCAAATGCTGATAAGTATGATTATTATAAAGAGACACTTTCTAAAGATTTATATGATATTAATTACATTTATATCAAAGATTATATACAACCAGAAATTTCAGAAATAGATAGAAATAGAGTTATATATTTGATTAATAAAATTGTAGAATGTAGTTATATTGTTATAGATAATGTTAAATATATTAAAGTTAAATTATTAGATAATTATGACTCAAATCTAATAATACTTAATATAATTAGAATGTTTTGGTATCATCCAGGTTATTTTAATATTACTCAATATTATAAAGATATACATAAACGTAGAACTAAAAATGAGGATTCTCTAAGTTTTATATTAAAATGTATTAAAGATAATGTTAGTGATACTAAAAATAAATTAACTGGTTATGAATCATATGGAGATCATTCTATAATAAGAAAAGGTATATTACTTAAAACTAGACAAGATTTATTAAATTACAAAGGTACAAGTACAATAGAGTTTTTAACAACTTAAATAGTGGTATATGGTGGTCGGATTGAATGAATGATAGAATTACCAACAAAAAAAGTTAAAGCTACAAGAATTAATCCTAAAAAGATTGTTATATTTTCAAAACCTAAAATTGGTAAAAGTACTGCAATAAGTATGTTACCTAATTGTTTATTAATTGACTTAGAAGATGGTTCAAACTTTGTTGATGCTGTAAAAATTAGTGTAATGGATATTGCTCGTGAACAAGATGTAACTCCTATAAATGCTTTAAAACAAGTTATAGAACAAATTAAAGAAGCTAATAAAGCTAAAGGAGATTTTGTTTATAAATATGGTGCTATAGATACAGTATCTTCATTAGAAGAGATGGTGATGCCAATTGCATTAAATTTGTATAAACAAACTAGTATGGGGCGTAACTTTCAAGGAGATGATGTGAGGAAACTTCCCAATGGAGCAGGTTATCAATATACTAGAGAAGCTTTATGGATCGTACTTGAAGAATTAGAAGAATGTTTTAATACATTAATAATACTTGGACACACTCGTGATCGTATTATTGAAAAGAATGGTAAAGAAATGAATGAGAGGGGCCTTTCGTTGATGGGGCTATCTGCAACTATTCTATGTGGTCAAGTTGATGCTGTAGGTTATATGTATCGAGAAGAAGGTAAAGAGAATAAAACTATGGTTAATTTCAAACCTTCAGAATCATTAGCATCAGGTAGTCGTAGTGAACATCTTAAGAATAAGATAATTACATTACTTGAGTCAAATGATGAAGGAGTAATAACAGATCATTGGGATCAAATTTTTATTTAAGATAATAGCTGTAGACGTACAGATCGTAACTATAACATAATATATTACAATAAATCTTCGGAAAGTAATAAGACAGTTATCCAAATCGTAAGTTGGCTAAGTAAGAGGTCTTAGTTATAAAACCTCATTTTTAATTTTAATATAAGCCAAAATAAATATATATGAGCAAATTTAATTTCAACGAAAGAAGTATGATGAGTAATTCAGTATCACCAGTATTTAATGCAGGTGTAGCTGGAAAAGTGGAAGAAGTGAAAGTTGAAGTGAATAAACGTAGAGCAGATGAACCAGATAGTTATCCTGCATATAAATTAACATTTACTGATAATACTGGTAATTCAGTAAATCAAGGATTTTATTACTTTACTCCTAAACAAGGTTATTCAGATGAACAAAATGACAAATTATCAGGTTATCTAATTGATAGAGTACTTGAAACTGCAAATGCAGTAATACCTGAAGGATTTGTTTATCCTGAAATACCTGAAACTGGAGATAATGTAAAAGATACTAATGTTGCATTAGATACACTATTTAAAGTAATTAAAGATAATTCAGATGATACTAAAGTAAATGTATTTGTTACATATGGTACTAAACAAAAACCATCTAAGTATTTATCTTTAAGGTATTTTAATTATGTTGAAAAGGCTGGTAAAACAGGTTATTCTCCATTAAAAGAGAAAGGTGACGATTTAATGCAACGAGTTGTTGAAGATAGTCCACGAGAGGAACAATCTACTACAACTACTACATCAGGTCCAGCTTGGTAATTAACAATTAAATTTTATTATATGAAAACAGATATTATCTGGAAAGATCTTATTCTCTATGGCGGAATAGGAGTTTAATTGATTTAAGGGGTAGTAAATTAATACTACCCCTTTTTATTTAACTAATAACAAAATTATGGAAAAATTTAAAGCTATAAAAAATTTTAGTACTGTCGATAAAAATCTTTTAATTATAGAAGATGAAATAATTTACGGACAAAAAACTGTTAGATATGACGGAATGTTATTATATGATCCAAAAACAAGGGAATATTTAGGTGAGATTATACATCCAAATGATTTTATGATTAAAGTTAAATAATGATAATAGACTTAAATAAGAATAAACAACTTATTACTAAACAAGCTATTTTACAACATATTCAAGATATTGATATATATAGAAAGTATTTAAATCAAGAAATTAATCTTAAACAACCAATGTTATCTCCATTAATGAAAGATAATAAACCATCATTAGGTTTCTTTATTGGTGAAAATAATGAAATATGTTTTAATGACTTTAGAATTGGTAAAGGAGATGCAATTCGTTTTGTTCAATTATTAGAAGGTATATCTTATTTTGACGCATTAAGTAAAATAGCTGTAGATTTTAATTTAGATAAAGATTATATTTGTAAAAATATTACTAAATCTGATATTAAATCTAATACTAATAATTATTTATCAAGAGAAGAAATATTATCTAAAGTAGGTTCATTATATCTTAATAAAAAGAAAAGAGATTGGCAAATACATGATATAGTTTATTGGTCAGATTATGGAATATCTATTGAAACATTGAAGTTTTACAATGTAGAACCATTAGATTATATATTTATCAATGATAAAATAATTAAAGCTGATAAACATTGTTATTGTTTTACTGAATATAAAGATAACAAAGAAACTTATAAGATTTATCAACCTTTTAATATTAAATACAAATGGTTAAACAGTCATAATGATTCTGTATGGCAAGGTTGGGAACAATTACCTAATAAAGGTGATGATTTAATTATTACCAAGTCATTAAAGGATGTTATGGCTTTATATGAAGTTACAGGCTATTCTGCTGTATCTTTACAGTCAGAAGGTATATTACCTAAACATCATGTATTTAGTCAATTAGATGAACGATTTCAAACTATCTATTCATTATATGATAATGATTTTGATAAAGATGAAAACTGGGGAAAGATATTTGGAGATAAAATAGCTAGAGAATTTGGATTAATAGAAAGTTATATTCCAGATAAATATAAATGTAAAGATTTTAGTGATTTAGTAAAACAATATGGTAAAGACAAAGCTAAATATATATTAAATAGTAATGTGTTATTACCATTTTAATAAATAAAATAAATGATTATAAAAAATATCACGTTTTTAACAACTTGTCATGAAAGTTTAGCAGGATGTCTTAATAAAAGAAATGAACATAAATTATTAGAAATTAAAGTTAAAATTCCTTTAGATAAAAGAGATTTGTTAAGTAATAATTATTATGATTTAACTAAATATCTTGAAATATTAACAGGATTTTTTGTTATTAAATTTTTAAAAATAAATAATAAATGCATAAAAGATTAATTTCAGTATACGGAACACTCCGTTTAGGTGGTAGCAATAACTATTTACTTAAAGATAGTAAGTTTATAGGAGAATTTAAAACAGAACCTATATTTGATTTATATAGTTTAGGAGGATTTCCTGGACTTAAATTAAATGGAGATACTTCAGTTACTATGGAAGTATATGAAGTAGATGAACAAACTGCTAAAAGAGTAGATCAATTAGAAGGTTATAAAGAAGGAGTTGAACCATATTTTTATGATAAAATTAAATTAGAAACTCCTTATGGTGAAAGTTCTGTTTATATTTACATAAATGGAGTTCAATATCATAACAAAATAAAATCAGGAGACTGGATAGATTATGTCAAGAAGTCGAAAAAGGAAACATCAGAAGTTTACAATTAATCATGTAAATAAAGTAGTAAAAGAAGATAAAAGAATTAACGAAAATTATAAAGAATATAAAAAAATGAATAAAGTCAAGAAAATTGGAATTGTAGGTAATTGGACAGGAGCAAATAGTTTTGGTATAACTAAACCCTATATGTTCTTTTGGAGTCATTTTGGTGAAGTATCTATTATATCTCCAATGGAAAAACATGTTAGAGATTTAGATTTATTAGTAATTCCAGGTGGTCCTGATGTTGATGTATTTAGATATTTACGTGAAGAAGATGATATTGATTTAAATACTGGTGCACCATGTTATCAACGTGAACGATTTGATAAAATGTTGTTACCTAAATATATTGCTAAAGGTACTCCTATATTTGGTACTTGTAGAGGTTTGCAAACTATTGCAGTTACACTAGGTGCTAGACTTAAGCAACATATGCATCATGAAACCAATGGTGATAATAGACATGCTTTAGTACATGGCATTACATTTGACAATGTAGAAGTTGTGCCAGGATTAGAAGAAATGATTAATCATCCTGATAATAAAGATTATAAAGTTAATAGTTTACATCATCAAACTGTATTAGAAGAAACTTTACCTTTAGAAGCTACAGTATTAGCTAGACATAGTAAAGATAATGAAGTTGAAGCTATCACATATTGGCCTCATTATCCTATACATACACAACAATATCATTGTGAAGAGATTTACGATCCTTTCTCATACACATTAATTTCACATTTATTATCATTATCAGATGAAAAAGAAATATAATTTATTTAGACCATTTATCCTTAGTAGACATCCAAGCCATTCAATATTAAGAGCTGTTAATAAGACTTTACCATTATTACCATTTAAATCTGTAGTTAGATTAGGTTCAACCACAGTATTAGCAGATGATAATGAAAGAGTTCAAATTAATACACCCCAATCAGTTAAAAATTCAGCATCCAAATTATTGATGAAACAATGTTTTACTAATGCTGGAGTTAAAACTGCAAAATGGTGGACTTGGGGAGAAGGTAATATATTTTCATTAAATGGTGATGATAATATAGATATGACTTTAATTAATCATTTACCATATCCATTAGTAGCTAAATCTCTCTATGGATCAAGAGGAATTGGAAATACTAAATTTAATAATCAAGGTGAGTTAGAGAAGTGGTTAATTGGTAAAAACTTGAATAACTATATATTTGAAGAGTTTGTAAAAATGACTCGTGAATATAGACTTCATGTAACTGACGATGGTTGTTTCTATACTTGTAGAAAGTTAGTTAAAAATGACGCACCAGAAGATACTTGGCAAAAACATGATGATGTATGTAATTGGATATTAGAAGATAATCCTTCGTTTAAAAAACCTAATAATTGGAATGATATAGTAGCTGATTGTATTAAAGCTAAAAATGCTTTAGGATTAGATATATGTGCATTTGATGTGGCAATACAAGGTAGTAAAAATGGTGTTGAACGTGAAAATCCAGAATGGAACATATTCGAGTCATGTTCAGCTCCTAGTTTCGGTAAGATTACTGGAGAAAAATATATTCAAGAATTAACAAAATTAATAATTAAAAAAGCAAATAATTAATATGTATTACGAAGATTGGTTAGATAAATTAGCAGTACAAGGATTTACAACAATAGATGAAATAGTTCATTATATAGAAGATCCAGATAAAACACCTGAAGAAATATATGAAACTATTCCTAATGAAAGTATAGATGAAAAAGCAGATTATTTATTAAGTTATTTTAGAGATAGTGAAATGCAATGGCCTGTAGAAGAATCTAAAGTTGTTGAAAAACAAAAATTAAGACTTGTTATTGCAGATAATAGTAGTTCTAAAGAATATGTAAACTTTTTATCTGAAATATACGATGTAACTGTGGTTAAACATGGTGATGAAGCAGATTTAGTATTATTTACTGGTGGAGAAGATGTATATCCTAAATATTATGCTGAAAATACTGGTAAATTTACTTCATATAATGAACGTAGAGATAAGTTAGAACAAAACGTTTATAGTATGTATCGATATACACCTAAGCTTGGAATATGTCGTGGAAATCAATTCTTAGCAGTAATGAAAGGTGGTAAATTAATACAACATGTTAGTGGTCATGGTCAATCACATTATATTACTACTAATAGTGGTATGAACATCGAAGTAACTTCTACACATCATCAGATGGTTTATCCTTTTGATTTACCTCAAGATAGATACGAATTAATTGGTTGGTCTAAAAACTTTAGAAGTGGTACATATCTTAATGGAAATAATGAAGAAATTGATTTACATCGAGATTTCTTAGAAGTTGAAATTATTAAATGGGGTAATGATGCATTAGGTATTCAAGGACATCCAGAATATAGTTCAGCTTCACCACAGTTTAAGAAATACGCTTTACAACTTATTCAAAAGTTAATTGGAGAATATGGTGAAAAGTCTCTTTCAAGTAAGTATACTACTAGATCAATCCAAGCACCAAAATCTTTAGGTTGGTATGATAATATGGGTGTTCAGATTAAAGACAGTGGTTTACGTTTTATTGATACTCCAACATACGGACAAGATTTCTATTCAACTAAAGGTAGTATAGAAGCCTTATCTGGCAAACAACCCAATATTCAAATGAAAGAAGAAGTTGGATTTGATGTAAATCAATTTAATAACTTCTATAAACAAGAATTAGAAAAACAAATCATTGAATCAAAAGAAAATTCTCTTCCCACTTATAATGCTTTTAATATAGAAAATTTGGAAAATGTATTAAATGATTTATCAAAAAATAAAAAATAATCAAATAAATGAATAAATATAAAATAACAATAGGTTCTGATCCAGAAGTATTTATAGAAAATGAACAAGGTCAAGTAGTATCGGCAATAGGATTAGTTCCAGGTACTAAACATGAACCACATCCAATAGACGATAAAGGTCATTTTATACAAACTGATAATATTGCATTAGAATATAATATTCCACCATGTGATAATGAAGATGATTTTGTACATCATATACAGTTTGTTAAAGATTATTTAGAAGTTATTGCTGTTGCTAATGGTTATAAATTATCTACTAAAGCATCTGAAGAAGTTGATTCTGTTTATTTACAAGATGATCAAGCTCGTATTTTTGGTTGTGAACCCTCACTTAATCCTTACACAAGATCAGTTAACGAGTCACCAAATGCAAATACAAATTTAAGATGTGTTGGTAGAATATCTGCCTAGATATATAGAAATATATATCTGTAATTGGACAAAAACGGTGAATAAAAATTCATAATTATTAGGAAATGTCATAAATTTTTCATATATTTGTATATATAAAATATAATTTATGATTGACAATTATTTTGATAAAATTGATTCTGATATTAAAGCTTATTTATTAGGCTTTTTTATTGCAGATGGTTGTATTAGCAAAAATAGTAGATGTACTAATAGTTATCGTTTTTCAATTAATATTTCTGATATAGATAGAGAAATTTTAGAAATTTATAAAAGTGAATTAATGACAAATAATAAAATTGTTACTTCACATTATAAAAAAGGAGCTATAAATAGAAAACCAGTATCATGTTTAAGATGGACTTCTGGTTATATGTTTGAAATGTTTAAAGTAAAATATAATATTAATCCTAATAAAACAAAGGATTTTAACTTTACTTTTAATTTTGAATTAATAGATGAAGAATATTATTTTTCTTTTATAAGAGGATTTTTTGATGGAGATGGTCATATATCATATACTGACACTAATCAATTTACTTTCGCATTTTATGCAACTTCTAAACCTTTTTTAGAACAAATTGGTAAAATATTTGAAAAAGAGTTTGATATAGAATATTTAATTAAGGGAACTATTAAAACAAATATAGAATTATTTTGTTTAAGATTTAATTGTAACCAGAAAAGAAAATATTTTATAAAAAAATTATATGATAAATTTTACAGTAATTCTAAATTTTCTTTATTAAGAAAAAAATTAAAATTTGAAAAATATTTAAATACCGTGCTAAATTCTAATGGTAAAAAATTAGAATCAGTGTAACGCATAGGAGTTGATCCATAATTTAAGAGTCTTAGTGACTCTTTTTTTATGACTAAAATATTCCCACGAGTGTCCGACATCTGACTGTCTGCGAGATAAAAGATGAAAATATATGCTGAACTATAATGAATGAATATAATTATAGAATCTAGGGATAAAAAGCCTTAGAGATAACAAAATTGGGACACATACATATCGGATATCCAGAAGCTAATCAAGAAACTTCTGAGAAAATTGTAAAAATGTTTGATATATTTGTAACACTTCCTGCTTTATTAATAGATAAAGATGATAGAAGACGTGAACTTTATGGAAAAGCAGGTGAATTTCGCTTCAAAGAACCTTGGGGATGTGAAGCAAGAGCTTTAAGTAACTTTTGGATACATTCTGAAGAAAATATTCGTTGGGTTTATAAACAAACTATAAAAGCTGTAGAATGTGTATTAGATGGTAATGCTGATGCATTATTTGATAAATATTCAGAACAAGTAGTTGAAGCAATTAATACTAATAATAAAGTATTAACTGAATCATTATTATCTGAAATATTTGCTGGAGAAGAAGTATTAATAAACTAAAAAATAAATAAATGATAATACTGATAGTATTAATCCTAGGTATATTACAAATTCTATTAAATTTAATATTTAAACCTAATTATAATACATTAAATTGTGGTATATGGGGTCAAGCGAGTAATTCCACTAAAAAGATTAATGAATCTAATATAAAAATATTAGGTTTGTTTAATGAATCTAGAGGTAAGAATTCTTGTGGTATAACTATAGATGGAGAGATTTATTATGGTTTAGATAAGGAAGCTTTATTTACTAATTTTGCTAAGGGTAGGTCTATAAAGCCTACATTATATCCTACAGTAATTGGTCATACAAGACAGTCTAGTATAGGTGTGATTAATTCTTATAATGCACATCCATTTGGATTTGGAGAGAATAAAGATGGAGGTTATAAAATGTGTATCGTACATAATGGTACTTTATTAAATCATAAAGAATTAGCTGATAAATATGAAGTATCTAAAGATATAGATTCTCCAAGTTTACATGTAGAGAATTTTAATGTTGTACGTACTAAAATTGATAGTGAAATACTAGGAGAAATTATATATAAGACTGGTAATATCAAAGTATTAAGTGATTATAATGGTGCTGCCGCATTAGTATGGACTGATACAGATCATCCTAATGTAATTTATTTATGGAGTGGTAAAAGTCGTGCATGGTCAGATGATGCTGAAGATAAACAAGTTGAAGAACGTCCAATGTTTGTTTATATTGAAAGTAAGAATAATTTCTATTTTTCATCATTAGCAGAACCTTTACATGTTATTAGAAATAATAATGGTGAAATATTTCAAATAGATTATAATACTGTTTATACTGTTAAAGATGGTAATTTTAAAGAAGCTAAAAAGTTATTAGTTAGTAGAAAAGATAATTACCAAAGAGAAATTGTTAAATATACATCTTATACTGGAGGTTATAATTATGGTGATGATTGGGAAGATAGTCGGTGGCTTCAGAAGCCTAAAACTTCTGGTCAAACGGTTATTAATCTTCCTGCAGCTAAAGAAGAAGTAATTAATATATTTGACGATACTACTTTAAAAACTCAAAATGAGTATAAAGGTAAAGTTGTTAATAAAAAATTACGTTATTATAGAAATAATCATTTAATTAATGGTGTTTATACTAACATTATTAACTTTGATTTCTTTTATCTTGGAGATATTATTAAAGAAGCTAAAGCTCATTTTGGTACATTAGTTAATAAACCTTTTAATTATAGTACTGGAGAATTTGGTGATATTGAAGATAAAGATTTATTTGAAACTCCATTTAAACATGACGCTCCTACATTATTTTATTTTGTAGAAGGTATAATGTTAAGAACAGAGCTTGATTATTTAACGGCATTAGCACCATTTAATATATTTAAAAATGGAGATAAATGGGATTATGAAAAGTTATCTCATGCATCAATGTTGCCAGTAGTAGATTTGACTTCTAAACCTTCAGATAGTAAACAAATGATATTAAAACATGGTGTAGAGTATAACGGTATTGTAACTGGATTAAACTTTGAGAAAAGATATGAAATTAGTAAAGGTAACTTAATTAAAATACTTCCATTAACGGCTGTAAACACTAATAGTGTAGTTAAATTAGCTAATAATGTTCATAGACCTATTATACTTAAAGAGTGTATTAATTTTATCACTAATCTTGAGGAAAATATTGAAATTGAAGAAGTTGAAGAAGGTACTATTAAACAATTAGAACAAGACGATAAAGAATTCTTAGATAGTTTAAATGATAATATTGATAATATTGATTATGTAGCTGATGCAGTTGACGGTATATTAAATGATTGCTTAACTGGACCTTTAATTAAATTTCAAGATTATAAAGTTAAATTGAGTTATTATTTACCTCATGTAGAAGCTGTTAAAGCTCTTAAAGTTCTTGAAGATATGGAAAATGTAGTTGGTGAATTTATAAAAAACTAAAATGAGTAAAGAAAAAATAGTAACAACAATAAACAATGAGGAATTACCTATTACACAATGTAGAAGATTTGAAACTCTATATTATAAAATAGGTGATATAAATGTTGAAAATTCAGGAGAATGTTATTTTGTAAGTAATAAATATTATAGATTTGAAACAGGTCAAATAGTATGGGATTATGAAAAACAACAATATGTTTTAAAAAACGATAATTTAATTAATGGTATTGTTAAACTTAATGAAAGCGATATTCAATTAGGTTACTTTACTAAAAGTGAAGATAATATACCTACTATAACTCCTAATGGTACATATATGTCTTTAAATGAAGAAGTGTTTAAAGATAGTAAACTTTATCGTGAAAGATTATCTAATGGTCAATATTATCATATTGATTTATTATCAGCTAAGGAATTTAATAGACTTAAAATTACAGATCAAGGATATAAACAGTCGTTACCTTATGACTCAAAGGGAATATTAGGACAATATCTTGAGAAATATAATAAGTTAGAAGTTGAACCTGGATATTATATTAATAATTATTCTAAGTTAATTGATAACTTATCATTTGGTCTTGAATTTGAAACATCTTCAGGTTTTATACCTAATAGATTATTAAATAAAGTAGGATTAATTCCACTTAGAGATGGTAGTATAACAGGTATAGAATACGTTACTGTACCTATGCAAGGTAGTAAAGGATTACAGACAGTTATTAATGCAGTAGATCTTCTTAAAAAGAGAACTGAGTATAATGATTCATGTAGTTTACATTTGCATATTGGTAATGTGCCTAGAACTAAAGAATTTATATTAGCATTTTTTAAAGTTACATGTGCATTACAAGATGAAATATTTAATATGTTTCCAATCTATAAGAAGTATAATTTTGGTGTTAAGAATAAAAACTATTCTAGACCTTATCCTACTTATGAGTTGTTATCTCAAATGGATCCTATAATTACTAGAAATAATTTAGATAGTAATTTTGATGTATTATTTAAATACTTATCTATGGATTTAATGAACTTAAATTCTATTGGGAATGATTTAGATAATATCGAAGGACATCCTGCAGATTTACAAGGTAATCAGAAATGGAATATTAAAACACGTTGAGTAAAAATAGCGTAGCTATAAAGTAATTTATAGTAAAAAATATTGGGTGAATTCAAAGAAAGTCTTAATAAAATTTGTTTTTGTTGTAAAAATTTATTATATTTGTATATAATAATATTTATATGAAACAAGAAAAAGAATACTTAGAAGCAAATAAAAAACAATCAGTTAATTTAGTAGATTATCCTTATAAAAAAGGAGATAAAGTAGGTAATTTTATAGTAAATTCTGATAATTATGTTTATCATCATAAAAGATATCAAGTTGAATTAACTTGTGAATGTGGTAAAATAGTTTACAGAAGATTAAATAATATACTAAAATTAAAAAATATTTGGTGTTCAAAATGTAAAGGATATAATTTATATCCAGAAAGAAGAAAGTCTAGTGCATGGTTTACTAACGGTATTCACATACTTTGGTATAACGAAATAACTAGCAACTTACATAGAGGAAACAGAATAATAGATTGTAAAATCAATATAGAAGATCTAAAAACTTTATATGACGATCAAAAAGGAATTTGTCCATATACAGGTATTTATTTAAATGTTTTAGATTTATTAAAAAAAGAATCTAATGCTTCTATTGATAGAACAGATTCTTCAAAAGGTTATACTATGGATAATATTAAATGGGTTTATAAGCCTTTAAATATTATGAAAAATAGATATTCATTAGAGGAATTTTTATTTGTTTGTAAAAAAGTTACAAATTTTACAGATAACTTTGAGCCAAGCTAACTAGGGATAGTTAGAAGGTGCAACGACTAGTACATGGAGTCTAGAACAGACAGTAAAGTACCACGAGCGCCCAACATCCTTGCGAAGGATGATGACATAGTCTGAACTATATAGAAATATATAGAAGATAGGATAAAGAGCCTATCGATAACAAAATTGTATTATCATAATAACTTAATTCCGTTAATCTTTTGTAATAAAGCAACTATTGAATTCAGAGTACATACTTCTACATTTGATGTTAATAAGATTATTCCGTTTATATTTCTTAATTCATTTTTAATTAACTATACTATTCACAATCAAGAAGAAATATTAGCTAATCCTAAATTCTTAATTAAAAAAACTTTACAACATGTTATTGGTCATTGTACTAATGTAAATGATAACATTAAAGATCTAGGCTTATTAAGAGATTGTTTAAATATGTATGTTAACGAAAGAACTGTTTTTACTAGAAGTCAAAATGCTAATGGTAAGATAATGGGTGAAGAACATTTAATACCCTCATGTAGTTCTTACATTAACTGGAATACTAAAGATCTTAAACCTAAAGCTTATGGTTTAGACGCTGATTTACAAGCTTATATTCAGAGAACAAAAGCTCAAATGAATTATGATCCCACAGTTAATGTTAAAAAACCTGCAATGAAAGCTAAACCACAACCTAAACAACAGAATATTAATGCTGAAGATCATTTACCATGGTAATTAAACATAAAGTAGAAGTTCAAACATTTGAAGATGAATTAAGTTGTAATTATGAAGACTTATTAGGTGAAAGCTGGTGTAAAGTTGACGATATAAAAACTTTACTTAAAAGTGATTATATGACTCATTTAATGCATTATATAAATCAGCGTAGATTAAAGGATACTTGTACATATCCTAAAGAGCGTAGAGATATGTTTGCTGCATTTAGAGAAATAGAATTTGATAAAGTTAAAGTAGTCATATTTAATGACTTTCCTAATGATGGTCATACAGCTAATGGTATAGGATTTGGTGAATATAAAAAACCAACTGCTTACAATAGTATGTTAAAGACTGTTGAAGGATTAATTAATCAAATGCCTATTAGTGAAAGAAATGAGGAATTCGATTATACATTAAGTAGTTGGTGAACAAGGTGT